>Ga0208044_1000116_pt1 | contig 78199 bp, 62 predicted proteins | sample Sb_taG_8_FD_187712 | JGI IMG/M metagenome (GOLD analysis project Ga0208044, IMG submission 187712) | Peat soil microbial communities from Weissenstadt, Germany - Sb_50d_c_BC metaG (SPAdes) (version 2) | ecosystem: Environmental > Terrestrial > Soil > Wetlands > Peat | place: Germany...
AAGAGCTGAAATCGACACTGGGGTTCCATCAATACCGCTTTCGCAAATTCGAGCGCGTCGAAGGCTGGGACGAACTCATCCAGGTGACGTACCTGTACCTGGAATGGCATCGAGCGCGTCAGTTACAGCGCCGCGATCTTTCGGAGCAAAAGAAAAAATGGTGGCGCTGGCAACGAACGCACGGCTTGTGTATGGCCGTGAGGGAGGCCGCCGAACAGGCCGACCTCGAGGAAATCGCCAACCGCTTGGAAACGCCAACCGGCCTGCTGCGTCTACGCCGAATGCTTAAGCGCGCTCTGCCCAAGGAGGTCGCAGCGTGAAGAAAAGCGCAACTTCAAAACTCAGCCCCTACCTTCCGCATCTTGCCAACGCAACTTGGGTTTTGAGTTTTCAGACAGTTGCAGAGATGCGCTTCGGAGCCCTGAAAGCCAAGTGGGGAGCGCGCCGTCGGTCCGAACTAGAGGAGTTTTTCAGGGGCTTCACCGTCCTGGGCTACAACGATGCGCTGGTTACGGCATGGGCCGAGATCATGGTCCAGGCCACAAAGGTTGGGCGACGCTTGGAAGCAGGAGACCCGTGGATCGCGGCAACCTCAAAATTCCTATCGGCTCCCTTGCTCACGCACGATCAACACTTCGCGATAGAGGCTTGCCCTTCCATCGTTGTCCACAGGTATTTACCTGCCTGACGTGGTCGTTTTGCGCATTCGGCATATTAAGACCCAAGTATCATTTCGACGATGGCCGATCCATGTGGCACCTGATATGGAGAAGCAACTGCTATGAGACACAAGTGGTTCCTATCGGGCGTCCTGCTGCTCGCTTGCACGTCGCTAACCCGTGGAGGAGAAATGGGCGAAGAAGGTTTTGCCGACTCCAACGGCGTCAAGATCCATTACGTAACGATGGGGAAAGGTCCCCTGGTGGTGATGCTTCACGGCTTTCCCGACTTCTGGTACACCTGGCGTGACCAGATGCCCGCGCTTGCCAAGCATTTCCAGGTCGTGGCCATCGATCTGCGCGGCTACAACAATAGCGATCAGCCCAAAGGCGTCGAAAACTACACGGTGGATAAGCTCGTCGGCGACGTGGAGGCCGTCGTCAAGCACTTCAAGCAGGACAAGGCCGTTATTGTGGGGCACGATTGGGGCGGCATGATCGCCTGGGCATTCGCGATGGCTCACCCGGAAAAGACCGACCGTCTCATCATCCTGAACCTGCCTCACCCGAAAGGCATGTTGCGTGAATTGGCCAACAACCCAGAGCAGCAGAAGAACAGCCAGTACGCGCGCGACTTCCAGAAGCCCGATGCGGCCAAGAAGGTGCGGCCGGAGCTTCTCGCCTCCTTGGTCGAAAAGGAACCCGAGGCACACAAGAAATACCTAGAAGCATTCAAACGCTCCTCCATGGAGGGAATGCTGAATTACTACAAGGCCAACTATCCGCGTGAGCCATACCAGGCCAATCGCGAATTCCCACCGGTGAAGTGCCCGGTGCTGATGTTCCATGGGCTCAAGGACAAGTACCTGCTCTCCGGCGCCTTGAACGGCACCTGGAACTGGGTCGAGCAAGACCTGACGCTCATCACCGTGCCGGGGGCCGGCCACTTCGTGCACCGGGACGCACCGGAGCTTGTCACGCATAACATGGTGAACTGGCTGACGCGCGACCAGGCGAAGTGACTGCCATGCGACTCCTTCTGGGCAGCGGCGGTTTTCGTACCGAGGAACGTCGCGCCCGACTGACCGGGCAAATGCAGTCGTTCTTCGGCAACATCGAGCGCTTGCTGTTCATCCCCTATGCTCGGAACGATCACGACCGCTATATCGAGGACCTCGTCGAGAAGGGCCTGCACGCGGGCTATGCGCTCGATGGCATCCACCAGCGCGCCGATCCCAGGAAAGCAGTCCAGGATGCTTCAGCAATCTATGTCGGCGGCGGCAACACCTTTCGCTTGCTGGCCGCTCTCTATCGTTTCGATCTTTTGGAAATGATTCGCCAGCGTGTGCAGGCCGGCGTCCCCTACCTGGGGGTCAGCGCCGGCACCAACGTCGCCTGTCCGACAATCATGACCACGAACGACATGCCAATCGTCTATCCGCCGAGTTTCCAGGCGCTCGGCCTCGTGCCTTTCCAGATCAATCCTCATTATTTCGCAGGCCAGACCCACATCAAGCGTTCGGACGGTTTCCAGGAGCACTTCGGCGAGACGCGCGACCAGCGCATCAACGAATTCCACGAAATGAATGACACGCCGGTGGTCGGCCTCTGGGAAGGCGGAATCCTGCACATCGAAGAGGGAAAGGTCACGCTTGTGGCCGCTCCGGCGCGCATCTTTCGCAAGGGGCAAGAACCTGTTGATGTGGAGCCTGAGGCACGACTTGATCCCTGGCTGAACGCCTGAGGAAAAAAAGCGGCCGCGTCTGCCGCGCCAGGGGTACCAATCCACAAAACACGACAGGCCGCGGCCAAAGTTTCAAAGAGTTGCGTAGTGTACCGACGAGAAGATGAGAATACGATGAAAGCAATGGATGACGCGCCTGTCACCATGTTCAGGTCATGGAACGCATGCTGAGTTGGGCCGGGTGAAGGGGGCCGCACCTGCCAGACATGCACCGCGTTCAGCGCCAATGCGGTTGCCGTTCGACTCTCACCCCTTCCTCGCTTGCTAAAAGTCCTACAGATCGGCTGACCGGTCCGAAGCACGTAAGAATTGCCCCCGGCGCGCTGAGCCGGTTGCATTTTGCCTCGCCGCATTCCGATGAAAAGGAAGTCCGCAACTATGCTCCGCAGCTTTGACATCGAGGAATCAGCAACATGAAAAGCGCACGCCTTTCACGCGCCCTGCTCGCCGCGGCGGTGGGTGCCGGGGTTTGGGTCGGCCTGGTCCGCGCGCAAGAGCCAATTGTGGCGCCAAGCCCCAGTCGGGAGGCCATGGCGGCCCCTGCCCTCGTGCCTGGCGGGCCCATGTTCGTCCAGCCGCCGTTGCAATATATCTCCCCCGAGGCATCGAGCGCAGCGCCCAGCCCGCTCTCGAATCCGCTTATCGTGCAAGTTCATCCCCAATTTCAAAGCCCGCCTTTCATACCGCCGGACGCCATAGCCGCCCCGGAGCCGACGGTGGACGATTATCCCGGCAAGCACGGCTGCGTCGCCAATTGGTTGCACCGCCACAATTTCTGCTGCTATGCCAATGTCAATAGTGTCGGCTGCGGCAGCCTGAAGTCCGAGTGCACTTTCATCTTCGGATCCTGCCGGGCGTTCTATAGCGAACCCTGCCTGCCGGGCAAACCTGCCCCGCCCTATTACCCCGCCTACTATGGCTTCAGTCCGCCGCCCGGGTTCAACGGCTACAAAAAAGCCGGCTGCGGCTGCCCTTGAACGATTCCGTAAAATATTCCGTGGTGCGCGTTCGACGTAGCGCGCGTAGGTCAGCCACGGGATATGGAAACGGAACATGACGCATGAACCCGGCCAATCGCCTCCTTCACCGGAACAGGGTCGCAGCCGCACCCTGTTCCCGCTTGTTTCTTCCCCGCAGCCTTCGGCCAAAGATCCCGTTTGCGGCATGACGGTCGATCCTGCCACCGCCCGCGCGTCGCACACCTACAACGGCGTATCGTACTTTTTCTGCTGTCCCTTGTGTCTGCAGAAGTTCCAGGCACATCCCGAACAATTTATCGGCGGCCCAGATACGGCGCACCCCAAGCCCGTAGTCGAGGCTCCTGCTTCTGCAGGTCCCGTAGCGCAGATTGAGTATATCTGTCCCATGCACCCGGAAGTGGTCAGCGACCGGCCGGGGAGTTGCCCCAAATGCGGCATGGCACTCGAGCCGCGCACTGCGCTGGCGGAGGAAGGCCCCAATCCGGAATTGGTGGACATGAGCCGCCGTTTCTGGATTGGCGTGATCCCTAGCGCCCTCCTTTTCCTGCTGGATATGGGCGGCATGGTTTTCCATCTGCCGCATTCCCCGGTCCTGAGCTGGGTTCAATTGATACTGGCCACGCCGGTCGTGCTGTGGTGCGGTTGGCCCTTTTTTCAGCGGGCCTGGGCGTCGGTCACCCACCGCAGTCCCAATATGTTCACGCTAATCGCGCTGGGGGTTGGTGCTGCCTACGCATACAGCGTGGCGGCTACCGTAGCGCCACACGCTTTTCCAGAGGGGTTTCAGACGCAAGGCGTCGTGATGCCCTACTTCGAAACCGCGGCAATGATCACCGTACTCGTTCTGCTTGGACAGGTGCTGGAGCTGCGGGCACGCAGCCAGACCAGCTCTGCCATCCGCAAATTGCTCGGCCTGGCGCCCAAGACCGCGCGCATCGTGCGTAGCGACGGCCGGGAGGAAGACATCCCCCTCGAACAAGTGCAGCCCGGAGACACGCTGCGCATTAGACCTGGAGAAAAAGTGCCAGTGGATGGAGTCGTTGTCGAGGGGCATAGCGCGGTGGATGAGTCGATGATCTCGGGCGAACCTATCCCAGTGGAAAAGGAAGCCGCTTCCAAGGTAATAGGCGGCACGATCAATGGAACCGGGACCCTGCTCATGCGCGCCGAGCGCGTGGGCTCAGGCACATTGCTGGCTCACATCGTGCGCATGGTGAGCGAGGCGCAGCGCAGCCGCGCACCCGTTCAGCGCCTGGTGGATCAAGTTTCCGCCTACTTCATGCCCGCGGTGATCGCCGTCAGCATCCTGACCTTCATTGGCTGGAGTGTGCTGGGGCCGGAGCCACGTCTGCTGCACGCTCTGATTAGTGCTATCGCGGTGTTGATCATCGCCTGTCCGTGCGCTCTCGGTCTCGCCACGCCGATGGCCATCATGGTAGGCACCGGCCGCGGCGCGGAACAAGGCGTTCTCATCCGCGATGCCGAGGCCCTTGAGACTTTGTACAAGGCGGACACGCTGATCGTCGATAAGACCGGCACGCTCACCGAGGGAAAACCCAGAGTGGATGCGGTGGAGGCAATTGGCGAGATTTCCCCGGATGAGCTGCTGCGCCTGTCCGCCAGTCTGGAACGCGCCAGCGAACACCCGCTGGCAGCAGCTTTCGTCAAGAAGGCAACGGAAAAGCAGCTGGCTCTCGCCGAGGTGCGCGATTTTCAATCGTTCACCGGCAAGGGCGTTGTGGGCATGGTGGATGGGCGGAAGGTCGTTCTCGGCACGCGCGCTCTTCTCGAGGAACAGGGTATCGATGCGCAAGCGCTGGCCGCTCATCTTGACGAATTGCGCGGCGAAGGCCAAACAGTGGTATTGGTGGCCGTCGACGGCAAAACGGCGGGCCTGGTCAGCGTGGTCGATCCGATTCGCGTGTCCACGCCCGAGGCGATCCGGCAACTGCACGCGGAGGGCTTGCGCATCATCATGGTGACCGGCGACAACAGGCTGACGGCCCGCGCCGTAGCCCGCGGCCTCGGCATCGATGAGGTGGTCGCGGAGGTCCTGCCCAAAGAGAAAAGCGACATCGTGAGAAAGTTGCAGGATGAGGGCCGCATCGTCGCGATGGCCGGCGATGGCATCAACGACGCCCCCGCCCTGGCCCAGGCCAACATCGGCATCGCCATGGGCGCCGGCACCGACATCGCGATGGAGAGCGCCGGCCTCACCCTCATCCAGGGCGATTTACGGGCGCTGGCCCGTGCCAGGCATTTGAGCCGGGCGACCATGCGCACGATTCGCCAAAACCTTTTTCTCGCCGTGGTCTACAACGCACTGAGTATCCCTCTGGCCGCTTTCGGCATTCTGCATCCCATTGTTGCGAGCGCCGCGATGAGCCTGAGTTCTGTGTCCGTCGTGGGCAATTCCCTGCGACTGCGGCGGAGTTCGTTGTGAATTCCATTTGACCTGCGATTCAGCTCCTCGGGACGGCACTTCGTCATTCCTTGCGCTTGCGTTGGGCATACTCCTGCTCCAACTGCCGCATCAGTCCAGGCAACCGCTCCATCAACCGGCGCGGTTTCCGCGGTGCGTGCTTCGCCAGAGAGTATGCCGTCAGCAGTGGCAGCGCGACGGTCGAGTCGAGATAGCACGTGAGCGTATCGGGTAGCTGTGCAGGATCCACCTTGCCCCACGTCATGGCCTCTTGAGGCGTCGCTCCGCTCAGACCGCCGGTGTCCGGGCGGGCGTCGGTCACTTGCAGGAAATAGTCGTGGCCGCTTTCGTCCAGGCCCAACACTTCCTGAATTTGCGGCTCGGTTTGCAGAATGAAGTTCTTGGGCGAGCCGCCGCCAAGGATCAGGACGCCGCTGCGGCCTTCCTTCTTGGCGTCGTAGACAAGCGCGGCGCTCTGATTGACGTCTTGTAAGGGATCAATGCGCAGGGCAGAACCTTCCAGTTGCAATGCGGCCAGGTTCATGCCGATGGAACTGTCGCCGGGCGACGATGTGAAGATGGGCACGCCGTAGCGGTAAGCCGCCCCCAAAAGACTGTGGCCCTTGCGGCCATTCTCCTCCTCGTGGGCGGCCACGTATTTGCCGACCAGATAATGGAATTCGGCAGTCCCCATCGTGCGCTGAAACGCTTCGCCGCGGCAAAGCGTGCGGTAGAAGCGATCGGTGCCGAGCAAGTTTTCATAGTCGAAGACGATGTCGTAGATCCGGATCACCTGGTTCTCGCGGAGCTGCACATCGTTCAGGCCTGGGCGCGATTGGTGCATGTCCATGCCCAGGGCGAAATGCGTGTCGTGGTAGAGGTTGGCGCCCGTGCTCACGATCCAGTCGATGAAACCCGCTTCCACCAGCGGCACCAGGCAAGAGATGCCAAGGCCGGCCGGCGTGAGTGCCCCGCTCAGCGATAGGCCGACGGTCGTCTCGTCTGCGAGCATCTTGGTCGTGAAGAGCCGGCAAGCTTCGCGCAGGCGACCGGCGTTATAAGATAGGAAGGCTTCGTCGATGACTTGCACCAGGCCGGCCTGGGCCGTGAGAGGCGGAGGAGCGATACGCTGGTGGCTGATGCTGTGCAGGTACTTGTTCTTGGCACCGGTCGGCTTCACGAGATTCTCCTTGGAAAAGCCATTTGCGCTCAGGCTAGAGGTTGGGTGGGCCAGCGTCAACCAAGGGCTCAATCGTCAACGCGGCTGTCGATGGGCGTCAATTAACTCCCTGACCGTTTGACGCAGAAGTGCCTCGCCGCCGAATGCCATGCCCAGAGATCGGATTTTTTCCGCGACGATTTGATGTTTCGGGCCACGATTTAGGTTGGCAATCGTGCTGGCGCTGCCGGTCAATTCCTTGGCGATGCGGGCCACTTCTTGCTCGCTGACGTAGCGGTCGTAACAGTTGAATGCTTGGCCTGCGATGCGCTTGGCGTCGGCTTCCAGGAGCAAGCCGACGGCCCTGGCAACGTCCGCGGCGTGAACTTCCTTGCCGCCAGTCGCCGTGGATATCTGCTCGCCGCGCAGGACCTGGCCGACCAGTTCGAACCATCGGCTAGCGCTCGGTGGCTCGGCCAGACCATAGATTCCCGTCGGTCGTAGTGCGCAGATGGGCCAGCCTTCGCCTAACCCATAACTGTGCACGAACTTTTCCAATGCCGCTTTGTGAGCCCCGTAATGGCGCATGGGCCACAGTGGATGCGTTTCATCCAACGGCCGGTCGTCGAGGATCACTTCGTGCACCGCACACGAGGAGATAAACACAAACCGCGGCACTCCTGCTGCCCGCGCCGCCTGAAAGAGCCGCAATGAGCCCATCAAATTGGCTTGCAGGAACTGTTCGAGATCAATAGTGGGCCGCTGCCGAGAATGACGCGGGCCTTCCCACTCCAATGCGGCGTGCACCACCGCACCCACGCCGCGAACGAGAGCCTCGGTCGCCGGGACATCGCCGAGACTGCCGGTCAACCATTCGATCGCAGGGGCGGCATCCCCAAACCCGCTGCGATTGCTGCCGGAACGATACCAACAGCGCAGTGAATGTCCACTGCCAGCCAAGTGTCGAACCACATACCGGCCCAAGAACCCCGTCGCCCCTGTAACGGCAATCAGCATAAAACCACCTCATGTCTTGGTACCCAGGCTCTCGCGCTGGCCCCCTGACGCTTTGCGTCTGGTCCGGTTGCGTTCGCACCAAACGAAGGGCCTTTGCTCCCCTTGTTTTATCCGTTTTTCACTTCCGGGCTTGCTTCTCTCTGGATTAGATCCGCTCGCGCCATTACCATCACTTCTAGACGACCGACCGCGATTCGGCGGTGGGTCAGGTTTCCAACCTGACCGGACAGATTGGAAATCTGTCCCACTCAGCTGCCGATTCTCCGATGGCCCACCCTGCAGGATAATCAACATGGCTCCAATCTCCTCGACACAAAACGGGTGCTGCACCAGGCGTGCATTCCTCTTGGGGGCTGGCGCGGGCATCGTCGCGGGTGCGGGATCAGCTATTGCCGCCAGTACGCCATTGAGCGCCTGGATGCAGCAGGCGTTGGCAGCCTGGGGGAAGAAGGGCGCTGCCTCCCCTTCTTTCTCCGGCAGCACGACGGAAGTGGCGCGGCCCGAGTACGCCATGCCGGGGGCTTTCCCGGGCCGGGTCATCGAAGTCAAGCACCCCGGCTCGGTGAAACCCGACAACACGATCAATGCCGACGCGGTCAAGAGCATGATGGACCGCGGCATGTGCGAGCTGACGGGAGCCGACACGCCGGCGGCTGCCTGGCGCCGTTTCTTCCAGCCCGGCGACATCGTCGGCATCAAGGTGAACCCGGTCGGCTATCGTTCGCCGAAAGACCCCTGGCGGGGTTCGGGCCCCCTTGGCGTCATCTCCAGCCCCGAAGTGCTTCTCGAAATTGTCCGCGGGCTCAAGAGCGCCGGCATCAAGCCGCGCGACATCATCGTCTTTGAGCGCTATGCTGTGGAATTTGTTGATGCTGGATACGAAAGCGTGATGCGCGAGCGCGAGATGGACGGAGTACGCTGGTATGCCTCCTCGTATCTCGGCGGCAGCCGGCAAGTGGACATCGAGGGATTTGACGACGGCAGCCGGGCCGGTTGCCCTCCCGAGTTGGCCCGCCACGTGGTCGGCTACGACCCCGCCGTCTTTGCCCACATGGGCTTTGCCGCTCCCGAGCACGACCCCAAGGATGACCGACGCTTTCGCTCGCACTTGTCGGTGATCGTCTCGCGCATGGTCGACAAGCTGATTACCATTCCCGTGCTCAAGGACCATCGCTCTGCCGGCGTGACGCTCGCTCTCAAGAACCTGTCGCATGGCATGAACAACAATGTGGCCCGCAGCCATCTGTCCAACATCGCGCGCATGGATGGGTCGGTAAGCGGGCCGAACCAGTGCAATACGTTTATCCCCACGGCCGTTTCTCATCACCTAACGCGACAGAAGGCAACGCTGCACATCCTGGACGGCTTGCTCGGCGTTTATGAAGGCGGCCCGGGAATATGGAATCAGACATGGGGGACCTGGCAGTACAAGGGGCTGTTTTTCGCCACCGACCCGGTGGCCATGGATCACGTCGGCTGGGACATCATCGACAAGAAGCGTGCCCAGGAGGGTTGGCCGCCGGTCGCCCACATGGGACTCTTGCAAGACAGCACGGCCCAGAAACTATCGCGGGGCTTAGCGGCGCTGGCGACGGCAGGCAATTTGCAGACCCTTGCCCTCGCGTCGGCCGGCAGGAATCTGGAAGGCGGCAGGGGTTCGGAAGTCTTCGACCGCCGGCAGCCGGAACACATTGTTTTGGCCGGGGAGCTGGGGTTGGGCGTCTTCGACGCCCGCGCTATCGAGCACCGGCAGATTGCGCTGAAAGCTTAGACTCTCGATTTACCTCAGAAAACTTTAGGATTTGCGTGAGCCAGGATTGTCTGTGAACGCGGAGCATGGTTCACGGAGGTCCCAGGCTTTCCAGTTCGGCTTCCATGTCGAAAAACCTGCGCGTGCCGTCGTCGGGAATTGGCTGGTAGCGGTAGATTACATCGTGTTTGTAATCGCGCCTGTCGTAAATCATGGCACCTACCGGCAACTCGAGCGCGGCCAGGCGGAATAACTTAGGAGAAATCGCTACGTTGGCTTTGAAGTCGTCGAAGTGCAGGGCGTAGCGATGTTGCCCTGAAGTCTCCTCAATACTTGCCAAATACCAAACACTGCCAGCTTTCTTCCAAACCACTTGCGCTTCACCATTCAGCGATTGGTGACCTTCGAATTCAAATTTCCAGTTACTGACATTCCAGTCAAACCGCTCCAGAATGGTCCATGAAACACGCGCATTGCCTTTCTGAACATGCAGGGTGTAGCCGCCTATCGGCAATTCTTCAACCCGGATGTCATCCAACGGCTGCCGGATCCAGCGATCCACATCGAATAAGCCACGGGGAACCTGGCAGGGTTCCCAGGGGAATTCCTCTACGTAAGCGAGTTCCAAAGAACGGACTTGACCCGAACCAATCCGCCGGGACCTGGAACTGTTGGCGATATAGACAGCCGAATTATCACGGATAATGCTCTTGCTGCCGAAAGTCCGACCCTCATCGTCGAGCATGTTCAAGTAGTAGCGTTTATGATCGAATTGCAACGTAAACTTGGCGCGGACTCTTAAGGCGGCCTTGGTGTCATTACTGGTTTGCAAGTATTCCTCATAGATTCCGTTGCCGATGCCCGAGCGCAATTTACGTGCCGTTCTGTCTTGGGCTTCGATCATCAATAAGAGCACCTTGCTCTGGAGTTCCAATTCAGCCACTGCGGGTGCTGGAGGCAGCGGTATATAGCCCTCGGCCACGAACTTCTTGATGACCGTTTCCTCGTTGGGCACGATGAGGATTTTTCCAGCACTGGCCAGGCACACGCCTTTTACCTGTTTAGCGAGCACCTGAAGAAGGGCGCCCAGCCGCGCTCTGTACAGAGGGGGCAGGCTGATCGGTTGTTGTCTGACATCGTCAAGCCCTCTGGGGTTGAATCGTTCCGAGTCCGCCATGACGTTCACGTCGTATCGGTCGTTGATGAATTCCATCGCATCCTTGAGCGATACCATATCAAGCCCTTTTTCCAAACTGACTGGCAAGTTCAGTTTCTCGCGAATGGCGTCTAGAATTGGATCGCTGCGGCGTGGCGGTTGAGCAGCGGTCGATTGTGGAGTTTGCTCTTCGGATTCGGAGGCTGCCGCCGGAATGCAATGAGCAGCCCAGACCAATCCCGCGCCGAAGAGGCCGGTTGTCAGCACCAGCGCCGCACATTTGGTCAGGTGGGTCCAGAGCATGGTCTTGAGCACTCCTTTCGTCAAGGCAGCCACCGACGGGGAGACGAGGCCGGCTGCCTGGCCCAGTGCCGCGCTCATCGCCGCACGGGTAGTGGCAGTGAGCAAAGTTGGCGACAGGGCGGCCGACGCGCATTGTTCTGCCAGGACCGCGACTAAAGCCCCGGTGGAAAGTTTTACGCCGCGTCGTAGCAAACGCTGAGCCAGCATTGCTCTCGCCCGCATCAGCCGGGTGGAGAGCGTGCCTTCGGGACAGCCGAGAAGCCGGGCCGCTTCTTTGCGCGTTTTTCCCTGCAGGTCGCAGAGGATGACCGGCGCTTGATAGATCTCAGAAAGGCGCGCGATTTCCTCGTCAAGAATGGGCCCAAGCTCTTGCTGCGCAGAGTCCCTGGTCTCGACGATTGGCATGTCGCGCATCGGTCTCTCCTTGGCCCGCCGCCGCGAGAGGATCACCCCAGCCTTGGCAGCGGTGCGGTAGGCGACGCCGTAAAGCCAGCTTCCGATCGATTGCCGTTTGCGGATCGCCGCCGCTTTGCTCACGAGTACGAGAAACGTGGCCTGGAAGGCATCCTCGGCCAGATGCTCGTCGCGCAGCATGCGCCTGCAGATGCCGAGCACCATCGGCCCGTGCCGGCGGACGAGCATTTCAAAGGCCGCTTCCTCGCGGCTGGATAGGAAGCGCTCAAGCAATTCACGATCGGACGCGCCTTTCCCATCGGGGAGCAAGGCGATGCGACGCAGTTGCTGACCGAGATCTGTCATGTGCTTAGCGTTTCCTCTTCGTTGCGCGGGCCAGTGTCCTTCCTCTTATAGTGCCGGAGGCAAGGCAGTTTCATTCAATAATTTTCTACTCTGATCGACAGACGTGATTCGAGCCGGAGTATCCGCATTGCCGATCTTGCATTGCCTGTCGAAAAAGGTACGGTTGGCGGGTACCATTCCATCAGAAGACCGGTACGAGACGCTTCGCATCTTCGGTGCCGCAGCACGAGGATAACGAGTCAAGGAGAACCGCATGCCCAGGGATCCAGAAACCAAGCGCTGTCCGTTTTGCAGGGAGCGGATCAGCACGAAAGCGATCAAGTGCCGCTATTGTCGTCGCTTCCTGGATGAAGAAGAAGATGAAGATGAGCGGGATGACTACGATGACGATCGCGAGGAAAGAGGATTCGATCCGGCGGTCCGCTGGCTGATTCCCGTCGACCGCAGCGTGTGGTCGCTGGCGGCCGGTTATCTGGGGCTGCTCTCCATACTTCCCTTTGTCGGAGTCTTCGCCGTGCTTACCGGTGTGTTCGGGTTGCGCGCGTCAAAACGAAATCCAAAGCTGGGCGGCAGAGGACGTGCCATCTTCGGTATCGTCATGGGCACGCTTTTCACGCTGGGATATCTGAGCCTCGTGGTCCTTTTGGCTTTCGGCAAGCTTAAATGATGACGCGAAATTCGGCCCGGCCTTGCCTCAAATTGCCGCCAGGACAGCTTCGGTCATCGCGCTCGTGGAAGCGGTGCCGCCCAGGTCGGGCGTGCGCGGTTTGCCTGCCCTGAGGACGGCCGCGACCGCTTGCCTGACGGCCACGGCGCTTTTCGGGAGGCCGAGGTGGTCCAGCAGCATCCCCACGGAAAGAATGGCGGCCAGGGGGTTGGCGATTCCCTTGCCGGCGATGTCGGGCGCTGAGCCGTGCACCGGCTCGAACATGCTCGGATAAGTCCGTTCGGGGTTGATGTTGCCGCTGGCGGCAAGGCCCATGCTGCCGGTGATGATGGCGCTCAGGTCGGTAAGGATGTCGCCGAACAAATTGCTGGCCACGACGACGTCAAAGCTCTCCGGCCGGCGCACGAAATCCATGGCCGCCGCATCGATGAGCAGTGAGCCTGCCTGGATGTCAGGATAATCCTTGGCCACTTCCCGAAAAACCTCGTCCCAGAGCACCATGCCGTAGATCTGCGCGTTGGACTTGGTGATCGAGGTGACCTTCTTGCGGCGTTTGCGAGCGCCTTCGAACGCGGCACGCATGATGCGCTCGCAGCCGCGCCGCGTGTAGAGGGCCGTCTGCACGGCAATCTCGTGCGGTGTGCCCTGGTAATGCCGGCCGCCGAGGGGAGCATACTCGCCTTCCGTGTTCTCGCGGTAGACCAGCATATCGATGGAGCCCGGCGCCTTGTCACGTAGCGGGGATTGCACGCCCTCGAACAGGTAGGCGGGACGCAGGTTCAGGTACAGGTCAAATTTGCGGCGCATCGGCAAGAGCAGGCCATGGAGCGTGATGTGATCCGGCACGTCGGGGCTGCCGATCGCTCCCAGAAGGATTGCGTCGTGGCGGGCGAGTTCCTCCCAACCGTCCTGCGGCATCATTCGTCCGGTCTTCTTGTAATAGGCCGAACTCCAGGGGAGCCGATTCCAGTCCAGCGAACTCTTGTCATGCCGTGCCGCGGCGGCATCCGCCACTCGGACGGCCTGATCGATCACCTCGGGGCCGATCCCATCCCCGCCAATTACCGCGATGCGCGAAGCTGCCATTGCAAGTTTTTCCTGGGTTTTCTATAGAACCGTGGCTTGTCATCCGGAGAGAGTCAACTTACGGAAACCCTCAATCTAGCCAGTGAGTAAAGCGGGTCAAGATGGGTAAGGATCCGACGAACAGGATGCCGTCGAATGGCCGCAAGGTGGGCATTGTGATTCCGCTCGCATTCGCCCTTGTCACCATGTCCGGGCTGGAGACAGGTTGTTCCAATCTCAATCGCAATACGAGTACCAACAACGCCGATCCGCTTCTCGGCGGGCCCGGCTTGAAGCCAACTTCGGCGGCCGCGGCACCACAGGCGTCCACACCCGTGGCCGTCTTGCCCACGCCAGCCCCATCCAATGGAACGCCCAGCACGGCTGTGCTGGCGGCGGCCACGCCGCTTCCCATGGATAGCAGCCGTGATCTTCGTATTGGCAATCCCGCCAGCAGCCCAGGGAGCGACGCCTGGGCTGGTCAGGGGATCACCACCGCAGGTGGAAGCAGTGGGGCTGTGCTGCAACACCCGCAAGTTGTCGTCGAGCCCGCCTCACGTTCAGACCCGGTTCCCCCGGCCACGATTGCCTCGCTGCCTGGCGGCACTGGAATTAACAGCATCGAACAGGCTGAGTTTCAGCTAGCCTCGCGCGGCGTCGTCTACGAACAGTGGACCTTCGTCAAAGAGAGCGGACAAGGCGAATTCAAATGTTCGCTGCCCAACAAACAAAACCCGCGTCTCCGCCGGACCTATGTGGGCAAAGGACCCGACTATCTAACGGCGGTCCGGGCCGTGCTGGAACAAGTCGACAAGGACCAGTGACAGGTGGAATACGCTGAGCGCGGTCAAGAATGAGACATCGCTCCGTAGCCGCATTCGCCAGAATGCGGGCTATCCTCAGTTTCCCCCGCATTCTGGCGAATGCGGCTACGGCCTATTGGTATCAGTATTGACCGCACGCCGTATGACCCTGCTTGAGCGTTCGCCGCACTCGATCGTCAGTCCGCACTTTTCCTGCCGAACTTCTTGAAATCCGCTTTTCCCCTAGCTGTCTCCGTCGGCAGCCGTTATCTTCCAACGGCAAGCAACGTTGACCTGCCGGCGGAGTCGAGATGAGCAACGCAGCCGCAGCCAGTTCGCGCATCGTGTCCATGGACCAGTTCCGCGGCTACACCGTCACCGGGATGCTGATTGTCAATTTCCTAGGGCACTTCGCGATTTCCCATCCTGTCCTTAGCCACCACAACACGTACTTCAGCTACGCCGACACGATCATGCCGGCGTTTCATTTCGCTGTCGGGTTCGCCCTGCGGCTGACGATGCTTCGGCGCCTCCAGAAGGTCGGCACGCGCGCGGCTTATGCGCGAGGGATCAAACGCTGCCTGGGCCTCATTCTCCTGGCCACCGTGATCCTGCTTGCCGACGAGGCCCATCCTTTCAAGAGCTGGGCCGATCTACAAAAGATCGGCGTATGGGGCGTGCTGGCTCAGCTGCTCAAGGGCGATCTGTGGGAGACGCTGACCTTGATCGGCGTCACCTCCCTTTGGGTGCTGCCGGTGATCGCCGCCTCGGCGCGGATTCGTCTCCTGTTCCTGGCCGGCTGCATCATCCTCCATGTGCTGATCTGCCGGCTCTTCTATTTCGATTTCCTTTATGCCCGGCCCAACTGGCTCGATCAGTATTGGGGGGCGGCAAACGTTCGCGGCTTCGACGGCGGTCCGTTCGGGTTCCTGGCCTGGTCGATTCCACAACTAATCGGATCCTTCGCCTACGATATGGTGGCGCGCGCACAGAACCGGTCGAGCGTCGTTCGGTTGTTCTCTTTGGCGATCGTCCTCATGGGGTCTGGCTATGCCCTCTCCTGCCTGTCCACGCTTTACCCGCTCACCAGCCCGCCCGCAAACGGCGAGGGCAGCATTCGCATAGCGGAATCCCCCGTCGTGCCGCCGCCGCCGGAGTTGGCCGACAAGGATTTCAAGTCGTTCCTGGCCGAAGCCCCCTTCGTTCAGCCCAGGCCGGAGGAACAAAGACAATTAAGCTATTGGTTGATGGGCAAACGCGTCGTCACACTGCCTTTCAGTCTCTTTTCCAGCGGTTTCGCGCTTGGAATCTACGCGCTCTGCGTGTTGCTCTGCGATCTAGGGGGGCTGCAGATCGGATTCTTCCGCACGTTCGGCCACAACGCGTTGGCGGCATACATCATTCATGAAGTGGTGAACAAGGCAGTCAAAGTGTACGCGCCGGCCGACTCGCCTTACTGGTGGGCGTTAGGAACCTTTGGCCTCTTCTTCGGGATTACCTACCTGTTTGTTCGTTCGTTGGAAAAGAACGGGATTTACTTGCGTTTGTAGGAGCGGGCCCTGGCATGGGTACAGAAGCGGTTTGAAAAGGCCCCAGGCAGCGGACGAAACGAGCTGAGCCATGCGAGCCGTGCTGAGGGGCCATGGGGCGGCCCCCGAGCGGCGGACGTAGCGATTGTTCTGGATTCAAGCCTCAGCATCCGGGCACGGACCTCGGCCAAAAAAATTCCCTTATTTTTCTTGCTTCCTACCTAACGCACGCTTAGAATCCGATTTACTCTTAATCTGATCGCTCTGGCTCTGCTTCGGGCATACCAGATGGACTGGTCTCGCCTTTCTTGAAAATCGCTTGTTCGAGGTGGTTCTCTGTCTTCATGCTTGTTTTTTTCTTGAGGAGTCTCTCCATGTTTCAACGCAGGTCGCGTAGGAGCAGCGGCTTCACATTGATCGAGCTGCTGGTCGTAATCGCCATCATCGCCGTGCTCGTCGGTTTGCTTCTCCCGGCAGTCCAGAAAGTTCGCGAAGCCGCCGCCCGCATGAGCTGCAGTAATAATCTGAAGCAGATGGGATTGGCGATGCACAACTATCACAGCACCTTCAACTGTTTTCCCCGTGGAGCCGCGGACGATACTCACAACGCCACGGGCATCACCTCTTCCTTGCCGTGGGGTGTGTATCTTCTGCCTTATCTCGAACAAGGAAACCTGTACTCGCGATTCAATGTTGCCGGCATCCAGGGCAGCAACGGTGGGCAGTTGCTCAACGGACAGATCCCCGGCACTGACCCCACGACCCTGTGGAACAATTTTCCCAATAATACCAATAGTCCCGACCCAACGCTGAATCCCGCGGCCAATCCCATAAAGATCTACCAGTGCCCGTCTTCGCCCAGCCAGGGCAGGGTCTACCAAGATACCTGGGATAACGACCCCAGTGCGTTCGGACCCTATTCCTTCTTCATGGCGGGACAGACATCCTGGACAGTATCGGCAACCGACTACATCAGCATCAGCGGCGTGCACAGTTATCTCGATAAAGCGATCCCGCCAGGTGTCAGTGTCGGGGACCGCAGCGGAGTCATGAACGACAACTATCAGAACTCCCTCACGACGATCACGGACGGCAGCTCCAATACCTGGGCAATCAGCGAATGCGGGGGTGGCCCAGACTTTTATGTTGCCGGACCGAAGCTATACCTGCAAGCGCCCTTCGATCCCACACAGAGCACTTTCCAAAACAATGGCTGGTACGCGTCCGGCACCGGGTGGGCGGATGAGACCAATGGCGATATCTGGATCGAGGGAAGCACGTACGACGGACTGACCCTCGGTGGCGGTTTTTGCGTGATCAACTGCACGAACGCCCAGAACATTTTCTCGTTTCATGCAGGCGGCGCCAACGCGGCATTTGCCGATGGGCATGTGCAATTCATGGCCCAAAACCTCAACGCCTATATTGCTGTCTTGCTGACCTGCACGCGTGATGGTCAGGTCATTGACGGCAGCGCGTATTAACGTATTCCCAAAAATCGAGGTGTCCCAAACTCTTACTCTGGAGTCTGGGACACCTTGATTGTTTACGGAGGTACAGGGCGATGAAGCGGGCTTGGTGCCTTTTGATTTGTTTCTGCTCGATTTCCTGCACCGGCAATCCCCACGGAGACCACCCGGCTCATCCGGTGACTGGTCGGATTCTCGTGAATGGCCAACCGGCGAATAATGCTGATATAACTTTTTACCATCTGGGTGACTGGGGTAAGGAAACCATCATCCCCATGGCGCGGACCGAAGAGGACGGGACATTTGCATTAGCTACTTACGCAGTCAAGGACGGTGCTCCCGTCGGCGAATACGAGGTGACGGTGACTTGGCCGGCTTATCGTCATGCGAGGGATATTGGCCCCGACAAGCTTGGTGGCAAGTTTGCTAAACGCGGCGCTTCGGGCCTCAAGAAGACTATCGAGGCGGATACCAAAGAAGTAAATTTTGAATTGACGGCAGACCTCTCCAAAGTCAAAGTTGACGTTCCTACAGTTAGTGGCAGGCGGTCCGGAAGATAGCGAGAATCGGCCGCCACGCACTTGCCGCCTGGACCCTTGCGCTCGCTTCGACCTGCCGACATTCGATTTGAAAGTTTCCTAAATGGCCGTGCGGGATTCGGCTGTAGGTCAGGTTTCCAACCTGACCGGACAGATTGGAAATCTGTCCTACGCAGCTGCCGAATCAGGCACGGTGATATTGAACGAGAGCAGGAGCGCCCGGTCGGAAAGGGAAAGTGAATCGGCCAGGCCTGTGACCCCGAGCGGCGGAAAACAGGGCAAGCTGAAGTGGAAGTCCTAAGCTAGCGTGTCAGAGCACTAGGAATCGCCGGCAATCTTCAATGGCGCCGGCTCGCCCGGGGCCATCTCTAAAAATGTGCCCCCGTTCTCGAAGAGCCCGTCGCCGATCGCGCACGTCCAGATCACACGAACGAGGAAGCTGGAGTGTTCCTTGCCGTCCGGATGCGGGACATCAACTTGCACCTTTTGGCCCAGCAAACCACGTGTCCCAATCAAGCGAATGCCCGACTCCGAAAGGTCTCGGCTCAACAGAGTGAATTCCCGCTTGTCTTCTGTCCGCACCTTGACCGGCTGGATAAAGTCGGCCCGACCTTGTTGCCGGCGCTCCGTCTGGGCGTTCTTTTTCTTGTACTGGCGAACCAGCTGACGGATTACTTGATGGACGGCCCGCTGCTGGCGCTTTTCCTGGCGGACGCGCGGGCTTAGCTTTGTCTTGAAGTAATAGCGGCCCTGATGGAAACGCAGCGAGGGGCGCGAAAGGGCGATCACTTCTTCCAATTGTGTTTCGGGCAAATTGGTGTGAGCTAGTTCTTCGCGGATTTCGCTGGGAAGGATGAAGCCCTTGCGTTGGGCTCGACGGACAACGGCATCGGCAACTTCGCGTAGGTCGGTCATGATCATGAGCCTGCTCCTGATGAAGGACAAGGAGCCGGCGAGCCTTTCCTCCTCTAGCCGTGGCCGGCGTCTTAGGTTGCTCCGACAGGGAATGTGGCGGTGAGAGACAGATCGCCACTATTGCCTAAGAATATTTAGCATATCTTTTCACGCCAGGGCAAGTTTCCCTGCCTATTGTTTTGGCATAGATTTCAGATCGAAAGACGCCTTCAGTTTTAGAAAAGACCAAGCTGCAATTTGGCCGCGTCGGACATACGATCCTGATGCCACGGCGGGTCCCAGACAACGTCAACCTTGGCAGCGCGAACGCCAGGGATGCCGCCCAGCTTGGCCTGAATCTCGGGAGGCAAGGAGCCGGCCACCGGACAAGCCGGCGAAGTTAGAGTCATGCGGACCAGCACGTTGCCGAAGGGATCCACCTCCACGCCGTAGATCAACCCCAGTTCATGGACGTTGACGGGGATCTCCGGATCGTAGCAGGTTCGCAAGACGGCGACGATTTGCTCCTCGATTTCCTCGATGCGTCCCGGTGGCAGCGGCTCGCCAGGCTCTACCGGGACACTGGCCGGTGCCTCGGCTGAGCTCGAGCTACTGGCAACAGGCTGGCCTGCAGTGCGATTATCCATCTCAAGCGGGATCCGGTGGGGGCTGGTGGATTCCATGGACCTTCCTCACGGGTAATTCCTCACTCCGTAGAGATCGTCTTCTCTGCACCTTCCAGCGCTGCCCGCAGAGTATGCCAGGCAAGCGTGGCGCACTTCACGCGGACCGGAAACTTGCGCACGCCGGAGAATACCGCCAGTTTGCCAAGTTCCATCTCTTCGGCTTCGGACGTTTCGCCCGTAAGAAGATGGTGGAACTTTTGAAAGAGCTGCTCCGCCTCGGCACGGGTCTTGCCCTTCAAGCACTGCGTCATCATCGAGGCGGAGGCCGTCGAAATCGCGCAGCCGGTGCCTTGAAACGCGACGTCCTTCACCACGCCACCGTCCATGTCCAGATAGATGGTAAAGCGGTCGCCGCACAGCGGGTTGTAGCCCTCGACCCTGCGCGCATCGCCTTCGAGCACGCGGAAGTTTCGAGGCTTCTTGCTGTGGTCTTTGATGAGGTCCTGGTAGAGTTCCCGGAGGTCCGACATCAACCAAGCACCTCCTGCACTATGTGAATGCCTTTCACGAGGGCATCGATCTCCTCCTTGGTATTGTAAAGAGCCAAGGAGGCCCGCGCGGTGGCCGGCACTCCATAGCGGTCCATCACTGGCTGCGTGCAGTGCTGGCCGGTGCGAATGGCGATGCCTTCCTGGTCCAGCACCGTGCCGATGTCATGCGGATGCATGCCCTCCAGAACAAAGGAGAGAATGCTTGCCTTCGCCTCCGCGGTGCCGATGAGCCTCAGTCCGGGGATTTCAGCCAGCGCCGCGGTTGCGTAGGCCAGCAGTTCTTGTTCATGGGCAGCCACTCTCTCCATGCCGAGCCCTTGCAGGTAGTCGATCGCTGCGCCAAGGCCGATCGCTCCGGCGATGTGCGGAGTACCCGCTTCAAACTTGTGCGGCAGGCTATTGTAGGTTGTCTTCTCGAATGTGACGGAGCGAATCATGTCGCCACCGCCCTGGTAAGGCGGCATGGCGTCGAGGTGCTGTTTCTTGCCGTAAAGCACGCCGATGCCGGTCGGGCCGTAAAGCTTGTGGCCGGAAAAGACATAGAAATCGCAGTCCATTTGCTGGACGTCGACCCGGGTGTGATAGGCGGCCTGAGCCCCATCCACAAGCACGGGGATCCCGCGCGCGTGGGCTTTCGCGATCATGTCGCGCACGGGGTTGATTGTTCCCAGCGAGTTCGACATTTGCACGATCGAAACGAACTTCGTGCGCGGGCTCAGCAGTTGTTCATACTTCTCTAGAAAGAGTTCGCCCGCATCGCTGATCGGAATCACACGGAGGAGCGCGCCCTTTTCCTCGCAGAGGATTTGCCACGGCACGATGTTCGCGTGATGCTCCATGGCGGAGATGACGATTTCGTCACCCTTCTGCACGTGCCGCCTACCATAGCTCGAAGCGACCAGGTTGATCCCCTCGGTGGCATTGCGCGTGAAGATGATTTCCGCTGAGCTGGCCGCATTGAGGAAATGTTGCACCTTGACGCGGGCAGTCTCGTAACCCTCGGTGGCGCGCTCGCTCAGCAGGTGCGTGCTCCGATGGATGTTCGAGTTGTCCGTCGTGTAGTAATGGCTGAGCGCGTCGAGGACGGCCTGGGGTTTCTGCGTGGTGTTGGCATTATCGAGGTAGACGAGCGGCTTGCCATGCACCTTTTGCCGGAGAATCGGGAAATCCTCGCGGATGCGCTGGACGTCGAAGGGGGCCGGCCTGGCGAGACGAGGTTCAGGGGATAGAACGTCCATCGCGGTTTTCATGACGCTTCTCCAGCAAGCTTGGTTCGAGGCAAATGCTGGGTCTGGAGCAGTAGTTTTTCAAGCTGGACCCGGATCGGCTCGACCTTGATCCTGCTGATGATGTCGTTGGCGAAAGCGAAGGTCAGAAGGCTGCGGGCTTCTTCTAGGCCGATGCCACGCGAGCGCAGGTAGAAGATCGCCTCTTCTTGCAGCTGGCCGATCGTCGCCCCATGCGTGCACTTGACGTCGTCGGCGTAGATCTCCAGCTGTGGTTTCGTGTTGATGACCGCGTTGTCGGACAGCAGGAGCGTCTGGTTGGTCTGCTTGGCGTCGGTCTTCTGGGCGTCCTGGCGGACAAAGATCTTGCCGTTGAACACGCCGTGGGCCTTGCCGTCGAGGATGCCCTTGTAAAGCTCGTGGCTAGTGCAACGCGGCTTGGCGTGATCGATCAGCGTGTGATTGTCGATATGCTGCTGCCCGCTAGCCAGGTAGAGCCCGTTGAGCGTGCATTCGCAGCCTTCGGCATCGAGCGTAACATTGACTTCGTTGCGTACCAGGGCCCCCCCCAGGCAGATAAACTGCGACGAAAACTTGCTCCTTTGGCCCTGCTGCACCTGCATGGTCGCCACGTGAAAGGCCTCGCGGCTCTCGCGCTGGATCTTATAGTGGTCGATCACGCTGTTTTCGGCTGCGACGATCTCGGTCACCCCGTTGGTGAAATACACCTCCTGGTTCAGACCGAGATAGCTCTCGACAACCGTTACCTGGCTATTAGCGCCGGCAACTATCAGGTTCCGGGGATGCGCGACGCTCCCCTCCTCCGCTGCCGTCGCTACGAAGAGCAGCTCGATCGGTTCTTCGACGACCACGCCCTTGGCGACGGAAAGAAATGCCCCATCGCGAATGAACCCCGTGTTGAGGGCCGTGAACGCATGCTCCTGGTACCTGGCATGGCGCGCCAAATGCGGTTCGGCCCATTCCGGGTGCGCATTCAGGACCGCGGCAAGGCTTGTCAGGATCACACCAGCCGGCAGCGGTCGCGACGACGATAGTTCAGGGGCATACAGGCCGTCCACGAATACCAGCCGGCTGCAATTCTCGATGCGCAAGCTAGCCCGATCGAGCTGTTCCCGAGACAGCTTATGAGAATCCCGGCCGCTTACCGGCTTGAAAGGGAGCTTGGCGATAGGGGCGACGCTGGTGAACTTCCATTCCTCGTTGCGCGTGGTCGGAAACCCCAGCTCCGAAAAGCGCTTCATGGCCGCCTTGCGCACTCGGTGGATACCCGAATGGCCGTTGGCGCCCAACTCCTTTTCGAACCGCGCGAAATTCGATTGGTAGATGTTCTTTTCTTCCTGTACTTCAATCATCTTTCGATTCGCTTATTTCCAGTCAAACCGAGAACTAATATCCAGGCATGAGCGATATCTTCGTTTCTGATTCGGCATCTGCGTAGGACAGATTTCCAATCTGTCCCGGTCAGGTTGGAAACCTGACCTACAGCCGAATCCCACCGGATCATTTAGACGCTCGCGGCTTTCCCATGCTTGGCAGCGTCCTCGATCCAGCCGTAACCCTTTGCTTCCAACTCCAGGGCCAGCTCCTTGCCGCCCGATTTCACGATGCGGCCTTCAAAGAGAACGTGCACCTTATCGGGAACGATGTAGTTCAGGAGCCTTTGGTAGTGCGTGACGACGATGATGGCACGGTCCTTGCTGCGGAGCGCATTGACGCCGTCCGCGACCACCCGCAGGGCATCGATATCGAGACCGGAATCGGTCTCGTCCAGGATGCAGAGCTTGGGATCGAGCACTGCCATCTGGAAGATCTCGTTGCGTTTCTTCTCGCCGCCGGAAAAACCTTCGTTGACCGGCCGCTTGAGCAGCTCCTCGTCGATGTGCAGGACTTTCAGCTTCTGCTTGACGAGACCGAGGAAGTCGACGGCATCGTATTCCTCGAGTCCGCGATGCTTACGGACGGCGTTCACCGCCGCGCGCAGAAAATAGGTATTACTTACGCCGGGGATTTCAACCGGATACTGGAAAGCCAGGAAAAGCCCCTCGCGCGCTCGTTCTTCGGGATCGAGATCGAGCAGGTCCTTGCCCTCGTAAGTGACCGTACCCTCGGTCACGTCATAAGCATCCCGGCCGGCGAGCACCTGCGCGAGCGTGCTCTTGCCCGAGCCGTTGGGGCCCATGATGGCATGCACCTCGCCGGCGTTGACCGTAAGGTTGACGCCCTTCAGAATTTCGTTGCCGTCTACACTGGCGTGCAGGTTTTTGATTTCGAGCATGATTTCTCAGTTAATTGCAATGACCCTTTTGGCTATTCTTGACGCACAGCATGGATTCGTCGTTGCGCTCGAAATGATCTATGACAGACCAGCCGAGTATGTCCAGCAAGCGTACTTTTGAAAGACGCAAATTGCTGGTCATCCGCGGATTGGACTCAATCCATTGGGTTAGGTTGGAAATTGCTTTGGCATTATTCGCAAATCCTGCTAGATAACGAAACTGACGGAATGCCAAAGCAAGTGCTCCCATTTCTGGTTCGTCCGTCAGCCAATAGTTGAGTAGCTCGATTGGCTCGCAGTTGCCATCCGGCGAGAGGGCACGCTGCCTCAAGGCTCGAATCCCCTTGTCTTGCTGTTCTGGCTCATCCCACAGGTAGGGAACGTTTGCAGCTCGCCGAACGAAATCATCAAGGATTGGTATTAGCTTGGGACGCTTTTGATAGAGCAGCTTTGTCAAATTCGCTGGTTGAATGCCAGGTCGAAGCAGCGCACTGAACAAATCGACGGCTAGGCCATCAAATTCCCTGCTGGCAAACATGTCTGTCTGTACGGGAATCTTGCTTAAGCAGTCCAATTCCCGGTCGACGAAATCTGCCACAAGTTTGTCCGCGAACCTGCCGTGGATGAGACTGGTCGCCTTCACGTTATCCCAAGTCACCCTGTTCGGTTCATGCTGGTTCGCGGCGCTCTGCACGAACTGTTCAAATTGCGCTCCTCGAGAGATGCCGGTGGATTCCGAACCCCAGTACCATTTGATGACCTCCCGAGCGTCGGGCAACGTAACGCACAAGAAATCACCCGAGGTGAGTTTGTCGACGGACTTGAGTTTTGTCTGAATGACATGCGGAAACGTAATCGCATACGTGACCGGCTCCAAGGCAACGTCTCTCTGCAACACGCAGCGAGCGACCTTAAGAAGCTGTTCATCCTGGACATCGTAAAGATTTGCTAATGCCTTTTCAGCAACTCTCGATATCAACTGTCCGAAACGGAGTTCTGAATGACGGTCCGCCAATTCTCCCAGAACATCCGCCAGCTCAGCCTGGATTTGATTGACGCCGTCATCGCTTTTGGATATCCGCCCTGCCTTGGATGCTTGGTCAATTCTCTGCTTAATCGAGGCAAATAAATCCGCGTCCGACACTTCTTCAATGTCAGCTGGCACTCCCTCATTCGCTGACGAACCAGCGGCACAGGCAAGCTGGCCGAAGCGCATGGTGCGCAAGTTGCAACCCCATTCGTAGAGTGCGGTGCAAAGAGCATGTCGCGAAGCAGCGATCATGGTAACCTGGCCCTTACTGTCGGGAGTTTGCCGTAGTCCGAATTGGGATGTTCCTCTGTGACAAGCACGTCCAAAAATATTCCTGGGCATAGCTTGGCAATTCGCGTCGCCCTTGTTACACCGTCCAATAACATGAGTTCGCCGCCCTTTCCGCGATGCACCCAGGGCATTGGCATACCGTCCATCCTGTTGCCAAAATTACCAATCTGCTTCTGAAGTTTTAAGGGGTCGGCTCCTGTTGACCGAGACGGCGGTAGCCGATGTTTGCCGGGATCCACGGAAAGAATCTCGTTGGTCACGGGCAACGCTCTCCTGTGCCATGCCTTTTCTCCGCACGATCCCGCATCAGGCAGAGCTGCTTACCCCACACTTCCCTCCAAACTCACTCCCAATAGCTTCTGTGCCTCTACGGCAAACTCCATCGGCAGATTCAAAAACACCTGCTTGCAGAACCCGTTGACGATCATGTTGACCGCGTCTTCCGCCGACAGGCCGCGCTGCTTGCAGTAGAAGATCTGGTCCTCGCCAATCTTCGATGTCGAAGCCTCGTGCTCCACTCGGCCGCTCGGGTTCCTCACTTCGATATAAGGAAACGTGTGTGCGCCGCATCGATCGCCAAGGAGCAAGGAGTCGCACTGTGAATAGTTTCGGGCGTTCGTCGCTCCCTTCATGATCTTCACGAGACCGCGGTAGGTGTTCTGGCCGTTGCCCGCCGAGATGCCCTTGGAGACGATGGTGCTGCGCGTATTCCGGCCGATGTGGATCATCTTGGTGCCGGTGTCGGCTTGCTGCTTGTTGTTCGTCAAGGCCACCGAGTAGAACTCGCCGACCGAGTTGTCCCCTTGCAGGATCACGCTCGGATACTTCCAGGTGATGGCCGATCCGGTTTCGACTTGCGTCCAGGAGATCTTGGAATTGGCCCCGCGGCACGCTCCCCGCTTGGTGACGAAGTTGTAGATGCCGCCGCGGCCTTCCTTGTCGCCGGGATACCAGTTCTGCACGGTCGAGTACTTGATCTGCGAATTTCGGCCCACGGCAACCAGCTCGACGACGGCGGCGTGCAATTGGTTCTCGTCGCGGATGGGGGCGGTACAGCCTTCGAGGTAGCTGACGTATGCATCTTCTTCCGCGACGATCAGCGTGCGCTCGAACTGGCCGGTGTTGGCGGCGTTGATGCGGAAATAGGTGGACAGCTCCATCGGGCAGCGCACCCCCTTGGGGATATAACAGAACGAGCCGTCGCTGAAGACCGCGGAATTCAGGGCCGCGAAAAAATTATCGTTGTAGGGCACCACCGAACCGAGATATTTCTGAACCAGGTCGGCATGATTTTGCACCGCCTCGGAGAAGGAGCAGAAGATCACGCCCATCTGGGCCAGTTTATCCTTGAACGTGGTCGCCACGGAAACGCTATCAAACACGGCATCGACCGCGACGCCCGACAGCCGTTTCTGTTCATCTAGAGAGATGCCCAGCTTCTCGAACGTACTGCGCATCTCGGGATCGACTTCATCCAGGCTGCTCAGCTTCTTCTTGGGCTTGGGAGCTGAGTAGTAGATGATGTCTTGATAGTCGATCGACCCGAAGCGGATGTTGGGCCACCAGCGCGGCTCTTCCATCGTGAGCCAGTTGCGATAAGCCTTGAGCCGCCATTCGAGCATGAACGCCGGCTCGTTCTTCTTGGCGGAAATCGTGCGGATGACGTCTTCATTCAGCCCGCGCGGGATCGTGTCCGTTTCGACATCCGTGAAGAAGCCGTACTTGTATTCGCGGTCGGCCAGTTCTTGAATCGTGCTGGTCGCAGTAGTCATCGATACTGATCCTTACTCCGTGGTCCTTGATCCGTAGCCATCAATCCGCTGCCAGTGGTCCTCCACCACGGACCGCGGACGCATTCAGCGTGATAAGGTCAGAAACAGGTTCGAGGACGGCCTCGGCGAGGCGTGACCGAAGGAGATCGGTAATGCCGTGCTCACTCTGTAGAAGGTCAGCCAGCGTCACCTGGTTGAGCGTTTTCTGCATCCATTGCTCCAGCGTCAGCCAGAGCGCACGCAGCGTGCAGTCGCCGTGGTGGACGCAGTTTCCCTCGGTCTCCGTCCCGGCATGCCGTTGACAGTAGCCGGGCTCGTCGAAGAGTGGTTCGCCGAGAACCATCATGACCGAGCCGAGGCTCACCTCAGCAGGCGCCTTCGCCAGCCGGTAGCCGCCAGCGCGCCCGCGCACACTTTCGATCAGACAGGCCTGGCGCATGACGGCCAACAGCTTGGCAACGTAGGGCGCGGAGAGCCCTTCGGATGCAGCAATTTCCGGGATCGTCAGCGAATGCCCGTCCTCCGCGGAAGCCAGGCAGAGCAGACAACGCAACCCATATTCTTCCTGCGATGTGATTTTCATGCTGCAACCGCCTCGTCAAGCACCCGACCCCTATCAACATTCTAGGATCGTATACTTTTTAGTCAACGATTTGACTTCTGGCTACTGCGATCTTGCGGAATTTACATTAGCTCTTTTGCATCAGTCACTTATGATAATCAATTATTTCTTGGAAATTGGCTGCAGACGGACTGGCCGGACAATTTGTTAGTAATCACTTACAAAGATATGGAACGCTCGCCCATCGGGATGGCCACAGAATTTCGCGTGCTTCTGGCTTAAACGGTTCTGCGAAATGAGTTTATGGACTGAGAATTTGAAACCAGTGAGTGCGAGGGGGGGGACTTGAACCCCCACGCCTTTCGGCACAGGCTCCTAAGACCTGCGTGTCTGCCAGTTCCACCACCCTCGCCTGGGTCCTCCGTAAATATTCTCGCCGACTTCTAGCGCCGTCAACCCCTCTCGCTATGCTCGGCGCTGCTTCGAGCTCTCCAGGTCGCGGTAAAACGATGCCAAGCAAAACTTTCGCGCGGGCCTGCCAGAGCTGGAAGTTGCCCCGAAATCCGGCTGACGAGGCAGAAATAAGACTATAACGATTGCTAATTTTCTCTGACGCGCCAGCTCGCTTAGCGCTTCTCCTAAACACGCAGCATACGCTCAGCGGCGGCCGGCACGCGCAGGCCAAGGAGCAGTAGCTGAGCTAGGACGAGAATGGTAGGTACCATCTGTTTTCAGTTTGGTCCAGCAAGAGGCGCTGCGCTGGAGAGAGGAGTGGACAGTCGTTTTTAGGCTGGATCGAAGGCAACGATGACGCAGGTGACATTGTCCCGTGAGCCGCGTTCCAACGCGATGCGAACCAGATGCTCGGCCCAGGCTTGCGGATCGGGGTAGTGCTTTGCGCCATCGCGCAGATCCTCCTCGTTGACATGATTGGTCAGGCCATCGCTGGCGAGCAGCAACCGGTCGCCCGCTTGAGGAGTGAAGGGATGAACCTCCGCGCCCTCGGCCATCTCGGCGCATCCCAGGAATCGATGGAGAACGTGCTGCCAGGGACTATGCCGGGCCTCCTCCGGACTTAAAACCCCGCTGGCCACCAGGGCTTGCGCTACGGAATGGTCGACCGTCAGCTGGTCGATGGTGTCGCCTCGAATCAGGTAGGCCCGGCTATCGCCGAGGCCGGCTACGTAGACCTGGTTTTCCTGGCGGACGGCGAGCACCGCCGTGGTTCCCATGCGTCTACCTGCCGGCTGGTTTCGACCGGCGTCGATAATGGCCTGGTTGGCCTCGGCTAACGCCTGCTGAACGGCCTTGCCGGCATCATCTTGTGCTGCCAAGCGGTCTTGCACGACGCGCGGAATGATCTCCGCCGCCATACCGCTGGCTTGCTCGCCGCGGTCCTGGCCACCCATTCCGTCCGCCACCAGATATACATTGTTTACGGGGTCGACTACGTAGCGGTCCTCGTTATTCGACCTGGCACCCTGGGCAGTATAGCCCCCGACGTGCAGCACATACTCGGCCATGCGACAGGCTCCCCACCGAGAACGCAAGAGCAGGCACTCCGGTTCTTGTCCTATTCTACATCTGCGCGAGCGCAGCCTCCAAGATGCAAAACCGCATCTACACCAGTTTTGCTAATTTCCATGTCCCCAAGAGTGGTCGTGCGTTAAACGAGCGGTTTGGTTACAGTTGTCCCGGCGTCTTCATCCAAGCCACGAGCAAGGATTGCACGCATGGCCTTCTTGAAGAATGTGACGGCACGAAACCGGCAACCGGAGCTCATCGACCAGCCAGATCTCGATCCGCAGCGCTTGCAAGGAGCATTGCAGGGGCTTGAACGCATCAACTGGTGGAGTGGCAGCGCGCGCATTTTGTGGCCGCCAATTCGGGCGCTCGCCCGTAAATCTGGATCGAAACGTCTGCGCATCCTCGATATCGCGACAGGCGCGGGCGACGTTCCTATTCGTCTCGCGCAAAAAGCCCAACATGCCGGCCTGGACCTCCAGTTCGAAGGCTGCGACTTCAGTGCAAATGCCCTGGGATACGCTCGCGGCCGTGCCGCAGCTCGCGGGGCCGAAGTCCGATTTTTTGAGTGGGATGCACTGCGAGGCGATTTTCCCAGCGGTTACGACGTGTTGACCTGCTCGCTTTTTCTCCATCACCTCGATCAGGAACAAGCGGTAACGTTTCTACGCCGCGCATCTGAGGCGGCCCAGCGTCTGGTGCTGGTGAACGACCTTGTTCGAAGCTGGGCTGGCTTCACCCTGGCTTACCTGGGCACGCGCATCTTGACTAGGTCTCCGGTTGTGCACACGGACGGCCCGCGCTCTGTCGAGGGTGCCTTCACCCTCCAGGAGGCCCGTTCTCTGGCTGAGCGTGCCGGGCTCCACGGCGCCACTGTGGAACGGCGTTGGCCTTGCCGTTACCTGCTGGCCTGGGCCCATGCTTAAGCGCTACCTGCTCTCCCATGGGAGTTCGAACGGAATGAATGAATGCTTCGACGCACTAGTGATCGGAGGCGGGCCTGGCGGCGCGACTGCGGCCTTGTTGTTGGCCCGCGCCGGCTGGTCGGTGGTGCTGCTCGAGCGAAAATCCTTTCCGCGCTCCAAGGTGTGTGGCGAATATCTTTCGGCGACGACACTCCCGCTCCTGCATCAACTCGGGCTGGCTGAACGTTTTCTGGAGATGGCCGGACCGGAAGTCAACCGGGTTGGCTTGTTCGCCGGGAAGGCACAGATGATCTCAGAGCTTCCGCGTCCTGGCGGCCGCAAGATTCGCTGGGGGCGGGCGCTGGCCCGGCAGCACCTCGACACGCTCCTGCTGGCACAGGCAGCCAAGGCAGGCGTTTGCGTGCACCAGCCCTGCTCTGCCATTGCACTGACGAGGACAAACGGCTCCTATACTTGCCAGGCAAAAACTCACGATCCATCGCAAAAAACGTTTTCAATCCGCGCACGGTTGGTCGTCGCGGCCCACGGCTCCTGGGAACATGGCTCCCTGCCGTCGCAGGTCGCTCACGGGCCGGCCCATGCCTCGGATTTGTTTGGTTTCAAAGCTCACTTCCGAAACAGCGACTTGGCGCCCGGATTGATGCCGCTCCTGGTATTTCCGGGCGGTTACGGCGGCATGGTCCATTGCGATGGCGGTCGTGTCAGCCTTTCTTGCTGCGTCCGTCGCGACGTGCTCGCCCAACTCCGCGAACGAGGCGGTGCGACTGCGGGCGAAGCAGTGATTGGTCATATCCAGGATTCCTGCCTCGGGGTGCGGCTGGCGCTCGCCGGGGCGACCCGTGAGGGTGAGTGGCTCGCGGCGGGACCGATCCGTCCCGGCATCCGTCTTCCGGGGCATCATGGCATTTTCCTCGTCGGCAACGCTGCCGGCGAAGCTCATCCTGCGATCGCTGAGGGCATAAGCATGGCGATGCAATCGTCCTGGCTCCTGGCCAACCGGCTCGTCGGCTGGCGGGAGGCGGGCGCGTCGGCTGCCGGCCAGTCAGCCGTGGGAAAAGATTATGCCGCTGCATGGCGGCGCGCATTCAGGTCGAGACTCGGCGCTTCGGTGGCGCTGGCCCAGTGGGCGATGAGGCCCGCGGCCGTTGCCGGCGTAATCCCTCTTCTGCGCCGCTTTCCGTTGGCACTTACCTGGGCGGCACGCTGGAGTGGCAAGGCGACCTCCGTCGTCACCCACTGACCAGTACGGGCGCCCGTACAAGAAAGAAAAATGCTTATGAGTATCGCTATTGTTGGTTTCGGGACCGCATTGCCCATCACTTCCGTCACGCAGGATGAAGCGGTCGAAGTGGCCAGGAAGATCTGCTGCCGGACAGACGATCAAGCCGAGCTGCTCCCCTCTCTCTATCGACACACTGGCATTCGCACACGTCATCTTTCCTTTGGTCCGGAAGTCGTCTGCGACGTCCTGCAGGGCACGAACACCTCAGGTTCTGTCTTCCTTCCCGCGGAAGAAGCGGACGACCCCGGCCCGACGACAGGCCAACGGATAGAACACTACGTGGAGCGGGCGGGCCCGCTGGCGCTCCAGGCGGCTCGGGAAGCGATCCATAGCTCGGGCGTGAAGCCCACGGCCTTCACGCACCTCGTCACTGTTTCCTGCACTGGTTTCAGCGCGCCCGGCGTGGACATCGAGTTGATCAAGCGGCTGGAGTTACGCCCCACAATCGAACGTACCCACGTCGGCTTCATGGGCTGCCACGGCGCGCTGAACGGTTTGCGCGTCGCCAACGCTCTGACTGGCGCGAATCCGGGCGCCCGTGTCTTGTTATGCGCGGTGGAACTTTGTTCGCTGCACTATCATTACGGCTGGAACCCCAAAAAATTAGTCTCCAACGCATTGTTCGCTGACGGCGCCGCGGCAGTCGTCGGCATACCTGCCAGAACTGCTCCGGCGGACGCGTGGCGCATTGCGGCCTGTGGTTCCTGTCTGTTTCCCGACAGTGAATATGCCATGACCTGGGACATCGGCGATCATGGGTTCGAGATGACGCTTTCGACCCGCGTGCCGGACCTGATCGCGCGGAACCTGCGGCCGCAGCTGGAAAGCTGGCTACAAGAAAACGGTGTGCGTCTGGATGAGGTTGCTTCCTGGGCCGTTCATCCCGGCGGGCCGCGCATTCTCAGTGCCGTCGAGGAAGCGCTGGACTTGCCTCCGGAGGTCAACGCAGATGCTCGCGCCATCCTGGCCGGCTGCGGCAACATGTCTTCGCCTACAATTCTCTTTATCCTTGAACGCCTGAGGCGCCGAAATGCGCCGCGCCCCTGCGTTGCCTTGGGATTTGGGCCAGGCTTGGCCGCGGAGATGCTGCTCTTTCATTAATGCGGCCGGCGGGAGGAAAGCCTCCCGTAGCCGCATTCGCCAGAATGCGGGTGGAGGCTCCCCGCATTCTGGCGAATGCGGCTACGGAGGCGTGCGAACGTAAACGGGGCCGGGCCTTACGATGGATAAGGTCCGGCCCCGTTCGTTTAGCAATTCCAGAGCTCTTGCGAGGGCGAAATCTGAGCTAATCGATCTCGTCTTCGTCGCCCGTTGTGTTATTTTCGGAGAGCTTCTTTGTCGCGTCTTTTGAAGATTTCACCGTGTTCTCATCCTGGCAGCACTTGTCGCTCGCCGAGCAACAATCGCTGGCTTCCGGGGCCTGGGTCAGTGCGGCGGACGAGCAACATCCTGAACTCTCTACGACGGGCACTTGATCGTCGCCAGAGACGATGCCACAGCCATGAGATCCGCAGTGGCCAGACGAGTTCAACGCTCCATTCCGATACAAGCTGGTTCCCGCAAACGCAAGAGCAACCAGCGATAGAGATACGGCCGCGAACTTCATCAGCATGGCTCTCTCCTTGGTAGATGACGAAACACAACCTGGAGGCTCATTGTCCAGGTCGAGCGCGCTGCTGTCAATCGAGAAAGCCCCGGCCGCCCATGGAGGAACCGAGGTCTTGGCCAGCGCGTTGCATTCGCTCCGCGCTCGGCATATCCTACGTTGAGGCTGGGAAGCATTTCCATCGCAGATCTACTCCTATCCAGGCAGCCAACGACAAGGCCGTCGTGCCTGACTCAGGCGCCTCGAGTGAAATCTCGGAGCGGCGCTGGGGGTAGCGATTTTGAAGATGTCAGAAAGTTATTTCATGAGACTTCTTGTGCTGGGGCTGATTTGTCTGGGTGCTTTTACGGTTACCTATGGTCTGGTCGTCTGGGCTAAGCGGCCGCGCATTCCGATCGATGGCCCGCTTGGAATGGTCTGGATTCCCGGCGGCGAGTTCACCATGGGCAGCAACTCGGACAAGGCCTGGCCGGATGAGAAACCCGCCCACCGTGTCCGCGTGGACGGCTGCTGGATGGATCAGACGGAGGTCACCAATGCCCAATTCCAGGCCTTTGTCGACGCGACCGGCTATGTGACCACTGCCGAAAAGCCGCCCAGTCTTGAGGAAATCATGAAACAATCGCCCCCGGACACGCCGGCACCTCCCAAGGAAAAGCTGGTACCCGGGTCGCTCGTTTTTCTACCGACCAAGGGGCCAGTGGATACGCGGGACTACTCGCAATGGTGGCACTGGACACCGGGGGCCAGCTGGCGCCATCCGGAGGGTCCCGCAAGCAATCTGCAAGGCCGAGAACAGCATCCCGTGGTGCAGGTTTCCTGGGACGATGCCATCGCCTACACCAGCTGGGCCGGCAAGCGCCTGCCAACCGAGGCCGAATGGGAGTTCGCTGCACGCGGCGGATTGGAAGGCAAGGCCTATGTGTGGGGCGACGAGCCCTTCTCGGAGGAGAAGCCCCAGTGCAACATCTGGCAGGGTGAATTCCCCTATCACAATACTCTCAAGGACGGCTTTGAACGCACTGCCCCGGTGAAGTCCTTCCCACCGAACGGCTACGGCCTGTATGACATGGCTGGAAACGCCTGGGAATGGTGTGCCGACTGGTACGACCGTGAACTCTACCGCCGCCGGGAGGGAAAAGGCACGGTCGTCAACCCCACCGGACCCGATCACACCATCGACGCGACTCAACCGTTCATGCCGCAGCGCGTGCAGCGCGGCGGGTCATTCCTGTGCAACGACAGTTATTGTTCGCGTTACCGTCCCAGCGCCCGGCATGGATGCAGCCCGGATACGGGCATGTCGCACGTTGGATTTCGGTGTGCGAAGTCCTTCGATGGCCAAAAAAGGTGACTGCCAAACGATGAAAGTTGCAGGTTGCCCGAAATGCAAGGCGGTCAGCCGCCTTGGCTAGCCGCGGCCGTTGACCGCAGATTTGGCCGGCTTGCGTCTTTCCCGCGGCTTGCTGTGTTGGTGGTCGGCTAGGGCGCGCTTCACGATCTGCTCGAGCATTTTTTCGGCATCGACATCACTATCAATTGCGCCGAACAGTTCCCAGCCCCGCTGGCCGCGTTTCCGCAGCTGTTTTGGCTTTGGCCGGATGAGGATTTGGATCCGGTTATTCTTCGTGAGGACCGCATAGCGCATTGCCGTCGCCAGGGCGTCCACGAAATTGCTCTTGTTCTTAACTTCCGTTATCATCGCGAGTCCCTCACAGCTGCACGGTTCAAGGAGTTGGGCGCAAATGCGAGGAGGCAACATACCACATTTGGATGCAAGTGTCACGTTTTTTGAGCCTCGATCCTTTCGAACTTTCAAATCCAATCGCTCCAGTCCGCGAACGCTTCTTATCCTGGGAAAATATCTCGGCAGCGATTAAACTGGGATGGTCCTTCACACTGCCAGCGGAGGGAGGTTAGCCTGATGCCGTCACCTTGCATGCTCTATGTGAAAGCACGGGATGTGCTGGACCGAATTGCCGACTCGGTGAAAGACGCGGTCATGGATTGGGAATTACCCCGCCTGGGAGACGAGCGAGGATCATTGGACTTCAGAGCGGCGGCGCTGCCCCCGGTGGAGCCGGCACAGCTCGTCCGGGCCCTTCAGGCCAGGGTTGAATCGACCATCAGCAGTGTGGCAGACGCTATGAATGCAAATCCCACGGGACGGATTGGTCCAGAGGCAGAAGAGCGCGTTCTCGACCTGGTCGCCAATCTGGTAGAGGAGGCTTTGCAGTTAGGCCTACAATTGCGCATCGAGGCGGCAGAGAACCTGTTGCCACCCACCGAATTGCCGCAAGGACGATGGGCGAGGAAATTCCGCTCCATGCTGGCTGACGAGGGGCGCTGGCCTGACGCCGAAGAGCTGCCATTGTTGAGCGATGGGGAGTAGGCAGGCTCTCCAGCGCCCTCTCACGTCTTAATTGATGGGTTCGTCCTTCCGGCTCAGTCAGGAAAGCCAGCTGAATGTCGAGCCGGTAACTCAACGCAATTAGGAAGAGTGGCTGGAGGCGATCCGTCCTTCCATGGGGCTGGAGGCTTGAGCGTAGAGCTTGCGCGGAATGCGACCGGACAGGAAGGCTAGCCGGCCTGCTTCGCAAGCGTAACGCATCGCCCAGGCCATCCCCAAAGGATCTTGCGCGTGGGCAATTCCGGTGTTGAGCAACACCCCATCGCAGCCTAATTCCATGGCAACAGTCACGTCGCTGGCCGTGCCCACACCGGCATCCACGATGACGGGGTAATCGGGGTCGTCGGCCTTCAGATACTCCAAGATGATGCGGATGTTGTTGGCGTTCAATACGCCCTGGCCGCTGCCGATCGGGCTGCCAGCAGGCATGACGCTCGCCGCCCCGGCTTGCTTCAGGTGGCGGGCCATGATTGGATCGTCGCTCGTATAAACAAGGACTTGGAATCCCTCTTTCACGAGCTGTTCCGTGGCCTGCAAGGTCGCAACAGGATCAGGCAGTAGGGTCCTTGGATCTCCCAAACACTCCAGTTTCACCCATTCCGCACCACGATTACCCAGGTTCGCCAGGAGTTCCCGCGCCAGGCGGGCATGGCGAACAGCGTCCTCGGCGCTGAAGCAGCCGGCAGTGTTGGGAAGGATGGTGTAGCGCTTTAAGTCCAGGTAATCCAATATGTTGCGTCCTTCTTTGTCAACCAGGCGCTCTCGGCGTACGGCGACGGTCGTGACATCGCAGGCACTGGCCGCCAGGCAATCGCGCATCAAGGGATAGTTTGCGTATTTGCCGGTGCCTGTGATGAGACGGCTGCGCAAGGAAAACTTGCCGATCACCAAAGGCTTGTCTAGAAGGGGCGGCGGATCCGAGGCCCCGCCGCCGACGAGGGTAACGATCTCGACGCTGTCGCCGTCACCCAGCCGTTGATCGGTATGTCGCGGTGAAGGCACAACTTCTCGGTTCACTTCTACGGCGATGCGGCGTCGGTCGTACCCAAACCGATCGAGAAGTTCCGCGATACTCACTGGTTCGGGAAGCGTCCGCGGTTCGCCATTCAGGGTGAAATGAAGCATGATGACTGGTCCGTGGTCTTTGGTCCACCGTACGTGATTTTCAATGATCGTGTGTGAATCGGCCCAGTCGCTGAAACCGCTGGGTTAGCGCGGGCTGGGTCCAGCCCAGGTGCCCAACCCATGCTTCCAGCCGAACCAGGCACGGTCACTTCGACGGCAGAGCTACTGTCTCGGATGGTTCCTACCCGTACACTAAATATCATACGCGCCATGACGGATTTAGGAGCACAGACCACGGACTTACGGACCACGGACGTTTTTATGTCTTCCCATTACGTACCGCACACCAGGATCCCGACACTTGTCTTCGCCAACAGTATTCAGGCTTCCCGGCATGTGGCTCTTATGATCGAAAGCCTCATTCGCCAGAATAACTCGGCCGGACAGCCGACCGTGCTTGGGCTGCCGACCGGCTCGACCCCGGTAGGCATCTACCGGGAGCTGATCCGCATCTACAAGGAGGATGGCCTCGATTTTTCACGGGTGATTACCTTCAATTTGGACGAGTACTTCGGTTTGACAGGAGACGACCCGCACAGTTACCGCCGCTGGATGCAGGAGACGTTGTTCAATCACGTCAACATCCGGCCCGAGAACATCCACATCCCCGACGGTACGATCCCCGAAGAGGAAGCCGAAGATTTCTGTGCCGGCTATGAACAGATGATTCGCCGGGCGGGGGGCATTGATCTGCAGATCCTGGGTATTGGCCGCACCGGTCACGTCGGCTTCAACGAACCCGGCTCTACCCGGCATAGCCGGACGCGTTTGACCACGCTCGATCCGGTCACGCGGAAGGACGCCGCAGGCGATTTCTTCGGCGAAGACAACGTTCCGCAGCAGGCGCTGACGATGGGCGTAGGAACCATTCTCGAAGCCCGAAAAATCGTGCTCCTGGCCTTTGGCGAGCACAAGGCTGCAATCGTCCGGCGAGCTGCCGAAGGCGAGATGACCGACGCCATCGCTGCCAGCTTCCTGCAAAAGCATCCGGATACGACCTTTATCCTCGACGGGGCGGCCGCCGGCGACCTGACGGCCCAGCGCAGCCCCTGGATCGTCGGACCGGTTGAGTGGACGCCCGCACTGACACGGCGGGCGGTCATCTGGCTGGCCTTGAAGGTGGGCAAGGCACTTCTCAAACTGTCCGACGACGATTTCCGCGAACATGAGCTCTATGAGCTGCTCCGCGAGCACGGTCCGGCCGAGAGTCTCGGGCGGCGGGTGTTCGATGACATGATGCGGACGATTTCGACGCACCCCGCGGGGCCCGAGCCGAGCACCATTCTCGTTTTCAGTCCTCACCCGGATGACGATGTCATTAGCATGGGAGGTACGCTCATCCGGCTCGTCGATCAGCGCCATAAAGTCCATGTTGCCTACATGACGAGCGGCAACATTGCCGTCTTCGATCACGACGCCTGGCGCTACAGCGATTTCGTGGTCGAGTTCAACCGGCTTTTTGGCATCGACAACCAGCATACGGAGAGAGTAAAGGAACGAGTCCAGGATTTCCTGCGGACGAAAAAGCCCGCCCAGAATGACTCGGAGGACGTGCTCAAGATCAAGGCGCTTATCCGGCAGACCGAGGCCCGGGCGGCTGCCTTGGCGTGTGGCATACCGCCGGAACAGCTCGAGTTCATGGACATGCGTTTTTATCGGACCGGCACGATCGCCAAGGCGCCGATTCATCCTCTGGACATAGCAGATACGATCACGTTTCTCCAGAGGGTACAGCCGGCACAGATTTACGTGGCTGGGGACTTGTCCGACCCGCATGGCACGCATCGTGTGTGCGCGGACGCCATCTTTCGGGCCGTGCACGAAGTGTGGCAGCAAGGCGCGCAGTTCGAAGTCTGGCTATATCGGGGAGCCTGGCAAGAGTGGGAGCCGCACGAAGTTGATCGGGTTGTTCCGGTCAGTCCCGATGATCTGGAGCGCAAGAAATTAGCCATCTTCCGCCATCAGTCGCAGAAGGACCGGGCGATGTTTCCGGGCAGCGTCGACCGCCGGGAATTCTGGCAGCGTGCAGAGGATCGCAACTTGCACACGGCGAAAGTGTTCGACGATCTTGGCTTGCCGGAGTTCTATGCCCTGGAAGGATTCGTCCGATGGAACGGCAGTGGAGAATGGTGAATGGGCATGGTGGGCAAGAGCTGCCGGACCGGTGACGGCCAAGTGTCAAAAGTTGTCAATCCGTGCTTGAGCCATTCTGCGGCGCGGCCTGCACCATCGACTTTTCCGAACGCTCCGATCCGAATTCTTGCCCCGTTTTTTCTTGACGCGGATCAATACGAAGTGGCCTTTTTGCATTCCCTTCAGCCTTTCTCCCTTGATCTCCGACGTATGATATTGATGGGACGAGATAGAAAGGTCGTTTGATCCGGGGGGAGGCACGCGATGAACGGTCCGACGGAGAACACGGCTCATGGCTCATCGGAAAAACCGGAGGGCCGGAGTGCTGGCATCAGCTTGGCGACCGCACGAAGCATGCTGCCTTTGATTCGACGGATCGTGGAGGATATTGTCGAAAACCAACGATTGTTGGCTAAGCTGTTGCCTGAAGAGGAGCTACTCCACAGGCAGCGGCGGGATCTGACCTGGCCGGAACGATCGCGACGATACGCCATCCAGCAAGACATTGCCGGTGCGCAGCAAACTCTCGTTGAGGCGAAGGCGGAACTTGCCGGCCTGGGGCTCGTGTTACTCGATGAGGAAACCGGCAGAGTTGGCATGCCGACGCTGGTGAACGGCCGCCGGGCGTTTTTCTCCTGGTGGCGCGGAGAGGAAGATCTCCGCTACTGGCACTTCCCTGGAGAAGCCCAACGCCGCAAGATCCCAGCAAGCTGGGCAAAAGAGGCGGACATGAGCTTCGCAGAGGCCAAAGGCTGAGCGTTTTTTATACGGTGCGCGGTCAATACTGATGCCAATAGGCCGTAGCCGCATTCGCCAGAATGCGGGGGGGGGGAACTGTGTGAGATAGCCCGCATTCTGGCGAATGCGGCTACGGGGCGATGTCTCATTTTTGACGGCGCTCAGTATATCACGAGCCATGACTGGACCTGCCTTTCCTGAAGAAGGCAGGTCTTTTTTGTTAGGCAAGCGGCAGCAAATGTTCTCCCCTCGCCCCCGAAGCGGGGGCGAGGGGAGAGCCTTATCTCCAGGCTCCCGACCCCACATCTGCCCGGCCGCTTCCTCCCGCACGACCCCTTTCCTCATCCGAACTTGCCGGGTTTCGCTCTCGTAATACTATAAGACTGTTAAAAGAGCTTCTGGTTTAGGCTGCCTTGCGGCCTTTTCTCGGAAGTTCTTTTGCCATTTTTGTTCACGGTCTCTCGATCGTGATCCTACAGGATGAGTCATGATCCAGGTTGAAGGCCTTACGAAACTGTTCGGTCCGGTACTTGCTGTCGATGACATCACTTTCCAGGTGTCGCAGGGGGAAATCGTCGGCTTTCTCGGGCCCAACGGAGCGGGCAAGACGACCACGATGCGCATCCTGACCAGCTACCTACCTGCCACCAGCGGCCGCGTGCGGGTTGCCGGCCACGATGTACTGACCGAATCGATGGAGGTGCGCAGGAGCATCGGCTATCTGCCCGAAAGCGTGCCCCTGTACCCGGAAATGCGCGTCGAGGAGTACCTCGATTACCGATGCAAGCTTAAGGGCGTGGACCGCAAGCAGCGCCAAGGGCGCATCGACTACTGTCTCGATCATTGCCGCATCCGGGAGGTGCGTCGCCGGCTCATCGGGACGCTTTCGAAGGGCTACAGGCAGCGTGTCGGCCTGGCGGACACCCTCGTGCATGATCCGGCGATCTTGATCCTGGATGAGCCGACAGCCGGCCTCGATCCGCTCCAGATTCGGGAGACCCTGACGTTGATCAGGGAACTGGGCGACAAGCACACGATTTTGCTGTCCACCCACATCCTTTCCGAAGTGGAGGCCGTCTGCCGGCGCGTGATCATTATCAGTGCCGGCCAGATCGGTCTCGATAAGAAGATGTCCGAGCTTGCCGCCGAAGCAACGGTCATCCAACTCGAGGTGCGCGGGCCCGCCGAGCAAGTTGCCAATATGCTCCGCGCCACGGATGGGGTGAGTTACGTGGCCCCCCAGGTGCTGGCGGACGGTATCGTCGCCTTTGAGATCCGCACGCAGCAGAATCGCGACCTGCGCGAATCGATTTCGCAGCGCATCGCCAAAAACGGCTGGGTCATCCGCCAGCTCGATCTGCGGCGCCGCAAGCTAGAGGATCACTTTATCGATGTCGTGATGCGCGATGACGGGGCCCATGCCGGCGCGAAGTCCGCATCTAGAACTCCGTCGTTGCAGGCGCCAGTGGCGAGCTTCCCCGTGACCGGCCAGAATGAACGACCGATTGGGTGAGGCAAGTTTGCCTGCTTTCTCTGCCGACCATGCTTGTTGAGGACGGAAGGTTATGTCGAGCAAGGCTGTGAGTGAGAGATCAGAACAAGAGTCAGCGCCGGGCGGCCGGCGGCCCAACCGTGAGACGGCCCCCTCGGTCATCAAGGCCGACGATCCGACCCTGGCCCGCTGGCTGGCCTTCGTCGGGCTCATGCTTGCCACGTTGGGGCTGGTGGCGCTCGTCGCCTGGACTCGGTATGGCGCCAGCCGCATCAGTCCTTTCTGGGGCAGTCTGTTTGTAATATCCGGGCTGGCATTGCTCCTCTTCCACGCGGCCGTCGACAGCGACGTGCAGATCCGGCGCGTCTATGGCGTCTTTGGCTACGCATTGGCGGCCGTCGCAATCCTATTTGCCGTCATCCCCTTCGGTGAACGGCCTGCAGGGGCCCTGTTTGTGCCCTGGGGCCTGGTTAGCCTCGTCATGGCCCTGTTGTTTCTCCTTCCCTTCGCGCGCAACGAAACAGAAGGCCGCTGGCATCAGACGGTGCTCATGGTGATAGGCGTTGTAGGGCTGGCCTTGGCCGCGGTCGGCTTCATCGGCGGGAGCATTTCCGAAACGTTCCTGCTGGGAGGCACTGCGGCAATTCCGTATGGTCTGTTGCTCATCGTGTTAGGATTAGCCTACCTCTGGGCATACCTGGGGCTGGAAGGAACAAATAGTGCGATTGGCTACAGGGCGGGGATGGCTATCGGGGCCGCGGGGGCACTTGTGTTCCTCATCGCGTTCGGCAGGTCGGTCGTACCCCCTCTCTTTCACTGGTTGGGCTGGCTCCGGACGAATCCGCAGCCATATTTTGTTCCCACCGGGCTGGTCTTAGTAACCTGTGGGTTCCTGTACGCTGCATTAGCAATCGGTCTTTTTTCGGAAAGCCGATTCATTGTGCTTTTCAGGCGCGAGTTGTCGGCCTTTTTTTATTCACCCATTGCCTACATTGTTCTGTTTGGGTTCCTTGTCGTCAGCTGGGTCCTTTTTGCGATGTTTGTGGCGGACCTTGAGAAGCCCTTTGGAGAACCAACTCCAGAGCCCATCATTTCCAACTACCTTTTGAATTTCTTCCCAATCATCTGCCTGATCTTCGCTGTTCCGGTTCTCACCATGCGCTTGCTCAGCGAAGAACATCGCACCGGGACATTCGAAGTGCTTGTGACGGCGCCCGTGGGCGAAACATTGGTCGTGCTAAGCAAGTTCCTTGCCGCCCTGACTTTCTACATGCTCATCTGGCTGCCCTGGGGCTTATGTGCGATAGCCCTGCGCGTTGAGGGGCAACAGCCGTTCGAATACCGTCCGCTGCTCATCTTTTACTTGATGCAATTGTGCACGGGTGCAGGATTCGTGAGCATGGGGCTCTTTTTTTCAAGCCTGACCCGGAACCAGATAGTTTCAGCCATTTTGACGTTCATGGGAATGTTGCTGCTGACATTGCCGTACTGGATTATCAAGATTGTTCAGAGCGGCGGAGCGGGAGCAAGCTCGTGGGCGCCGTTCGTGACGCATATCTCTTACATCAATCTCTGGGTGAACTCCATATACTTCGGGCAGATAACTCCCAAGTTTTACGTGTTTTTCATCTCCGCTGCTGTGTTCTGGCTCTTCCTGTCTGTCAAGGTACTGGAGTCGCGCCACTGGCGTTAGTGAATCCCTGTTGTAGTGCATTAGTGCCGGGCTTTCGAGCGGTGCCGCACGAGGTTGTAAGATGTCGAACGTTTCGAATAATTTTGGACAAGTGGATTCGACGCACAACAAGCAGACCGCCTATGCCCTGATGGTCGCCGGGCTTTTGTTCGCGGTCATCCCTCTATGGCTGGGTATCAAGTATCGCACGGAGTACCTGCCCATCTGTTTTTGGGGCGGATCGCTGGCGCTAGTCGCATTCGGCGCAGGCATCTGGCAATTGCTCGACGCCATGCCAAGGGACTTGGCGCCGGCAGACGCCAAACGATTGCTCGTCCTGGTGATCGGCGGCCTGAGCGGCGTGGCCACGGCCGTTTTCCTCGGCCTCGGGCTCACCTCCAAGTGGTGGAACGACGTTGCCGGCGGGTGGGAGACATGGCAAGGGAGAGATGGCTGGCATGTTTGGGTCTGCCTCCTCTCCACGGTGGCCGGCCTGGCAATCATGTTCATCAGTTTGCAGCTCGCTCGCGGCGACGAAAAGTCAGGTTCCGGCTACCGCCGCTTCCTCTACGCCTATAACACGATTCTCACTAGCTGTTTGCTCCTGCTCCTCTTGCTGGTTGTCAACGTGCTCGTCTACATCCCTTGGGGCCCGTTCGCCTTCTTCAATAATACTTACTACTGGGCGGAATCAAGTATCTACAGCCTGAGCTCCCAGTCGGAGAGGATCTTGCAAGGACTCGACAAGCCTCTCAAGGTCTATGTGATCATCCCAGAAAACAACCCTGTCGACCATCTTGTCCATGTGCTTTTGGATAATTTCAGATCCGTGCAACCCAATATTCAAGTAAAGTACCTGTCCCCTGATTTGGATAAGGAAGAAGTGGGCCGGTTGGGAAAAGAGTACAAGTTTAGCGCTGAGCGATCGGGCGTTCTACTGGTTTACGGCAGCGAACCGAAGACCGAACATCGGTTTGTTAAGGATGCGGACCTGGTCAGCCGGGGCTCGGAAATGACTTCGCGCAGCAGCCAGGGAATGTTCAAAGGAGAGTCGGCGCTCATCACGGAACTGAATTCGATGGCCGAGGGCAAGGAAAAGCCGGTCGTGTATTTCACCCAGGGAAATGGCGAATTGGATATTAACGACCGTCAAGTAACGCAGCGTGATGACGAGGGCTGCGGTCTTTATCGCGATCAGATGGAGTCAAAAGGTGTCAAGGTACAAGGGTTGCTGCTTAGTCCGGTGGAAGGGCTGAAGTCGAAATCCCCGGATACGGTTGTTTCCACCAAGGTCCCCGACGATGCCTCAGTCGTGGTGATTGCCGGACCCAGAAAGCGCTTTGAAGAGCACGCTCTGACGGCGCTGCGCAATTACATGGAGCCGACCGACCCAACTAAGAAAAAAGGCAAGCTGGTGGTGCTCCTCGATCCGGTCCTTGCCGGTGAAGATCGGGCGGAGATGACAGGGCTGGAGGACCTGCTCGCCGATTTCAAGATTGAGGTCGGCAAGAATCGCGTGCTCGAGTTGGCAAACGGCTACGTCCGGAGCTTCGAAATCATTCTGGCCGGTGTGCAAGGCGATCAAATGGCGCGTGCCCAGAATCCGTTTATCGACACGTTTGCAAAGCGAGGTTATCTTCTGCTCAGAGCGCGAACCATCCAACCACGGGCGGGCGGGGTTGCCGGCAACGAGCGCTACAGAACAGAAGTTTTGTTGGCCACACAGCCAAACGACGAAGCTTGGGCCGAAACTAACTTGCAGTCTGATGTGAACACACTTGTTCGAGAATTGGACGCCCGAGGCGAGTTGAACAAGATAATAAGTCCAGACCCTTTGTCTGTAGGCGTGATCGTTACCGAGCCATCGCCGGGGTCAGCGAGCGATCCGCATTCCTTCATGCAATCCGAAGAGAAGCCGCGAATGATCGTCATCGGCAGTTCTGCATCGCTCCGTAATTCACTTTCCAGGGCCAATCTGTTCCGAAGTTTCTATGACTTTTTCGCCAGCGGCATTTCCTGGCTGCGTGAACGTCCGAGCAATATCGGCATCGAGGCAAAAAACCGCGACCTCTATGTCCTGAATCCCAGCGCCAACTTTTCGCGAATGATCTGGCTGCCAGCCTTGTTGATGGTAGTGGGGGTCATCGGATTAGGAACAGGTGTCTGGGTGGTCCGACGGCGCTAACTCCTTTCGCAATGAGATAGCAATAGGGAAGAACTCGAACCATGAGCTTCAAAACTACCTATATTCTTTTCGGACTACTCCTCGGCGTACTTGGCCTCGTCCTCCTTACCCAGCTCGTTGCCAAGCGCACCACCGAGCAACTGATCTATTTGTTGCCCGGCCTGCACGACACCATCAACCCGGTGAAGGCGGAAGACATCGACCGCATCGAGATCGAACGCACACCCCCCAAGGAAGAAAAGCTCAGCTTCTCCAAGGACGAGCACGGCAACTGGGTCTCGAAAGATCCGGATGTGCGTCTTGATAACAACGCCGTGCGGCAGATCCTCGATCAGATCATCAGTGCCCGCAGGGAACAGCAGGCCGATTTGACTCCCGAGTTGAAGCGCTTCGGACTCGACAGCCCGTCTGAAGTCGTGACCTTTTACAAAAAGGGCAGCGACCAGGCATGGAAGCTCAATGTCGGCGACACCAGCGCGGGCGAACAGAAAGCTCTCGTCTATCTGACCACTTCTGAGGAGCCCAAGCAGCCGATCGCCGTGCCGCGCTCGAGCCTGGAGTCGCTCTTCAAGCCGCTCAGCGACTTCCGCTCGAAGACCTTGCTCGCGGAGAGCGCGTTCGACGTCAACTCGGTTGCCCTCGAAGCTCCCATGCACGATTCGCTTTCCCTGGAAAAGAACAGCGAGAACAAGTGGCATTTCGAAAAGCCGGCCTTTGGCGACGCCGATTACGAGGGAGAGCCCGCTCCACCTACTCCTATTGGCGCTGCAAGCCCACGGATTACGGGGGTCCGCGAGTTGCTGCAGACGGCTTCCGATCTCCGCGTGGAATCAGATAAGGATTTTGGCACCGTCAATGCCAAAGACGCGGAATTGGCGGAAAAGGGGCTGCAGAAAGGCAAGGAGCGTCTCCGTGTCGAGACCAAACGCCAGCCCAGCTCTTTCGGCAGCGAAGAGAAAAAAGAGCCCATCCAGGATGCTCTGCTGATCGGCAACAAGGCCGACGACAAAGGGGGAAAATACTACGCCCGCCTGGAGAGCGACCGGAACATCGTCAAGGTGCCAGGCAGTAAAGTAGAGGCACTCACCAAGATTTTAGATACGCCCGGTGTGTTGCGCAGCCACGAGCTTCTTCAGATCGATCCATCTCATGTCGATGCCATCAACGTGAAACTGCACGATCAAGAGATCCTCAAGATGCGCAAAGCGGGCGACCCGGCCTCGTGGAAGCTCTATGACGGGGGGCACGCCCAGGAGCCGGATAGCGGGGCCGTGCAGAGGCTCCTGAACGAGTTGACGGCCAAGCGGTTGGTCAAGGACTTCCCGGAGTTTTCCAAGAGCGACGCTGCGCTAGGCCTCGATAAGCCCGCCACAGTCGTCTCGTTGTGGCTGGACGGCGTCAAGAAGGAAGAAAAGAAGGAAGAGCCTAAAGACGAGAAGCCTAAGGAAGACAAGAAGGACGAGAAGAAAGACGACAAGGCCAAGGACAATAAGAAGGATGCCAAGGCCGACGAATCGAAAAAGGAAACGAAGAAAGACGTGAACGCCGAGCCGGCTTTGAAGGATGAGAAGCCTACGGTCCGTCTCTCTTTCGGCAAGAAGGATAAGGACGTGGTCTATGTGCTGCGGGAGGAAGGCGGCAAGACGGCTCGCCTTGCCGTGCCCGCCTCGCTGCTGGACAAAGTTTCGGAAGGGAAGCTGGCTTATCTCGATCGCAAGCTGCCTTCGTTCTTGGCGAGCGACGTGACCAAGATCGTCCTAAACCGGGGCGGCGACAGCTTTGAGATCGAGAAGCCCAAGGATGACAAGGGTAACAACGCCTGGAAGATGAAGCAGCCCAAGGAGGCGACCGCCCGGAATGCTGAGGCTGGCAAGGTAGATCGTCTGATCAATGAATTGCGCGATCTCCAGGCCGAAAAGTTGATCGCGGAGAAGGCGTCGGAGAGCGAGCTGGAGCGCTTCGGCCTCAAGAATCCCGCGATCAAGGTGACGGTAACGGAGCGCAAGGGTGAGAAGGAAACTCAGGACCAGGTTTATCTGTTCGGCAAAGAGACTGATGACAAGTCCGGCATCTATGCGAAGCAAGCCGGGCGGGACATGGTCTTTGTCGTGCGCAAAAACGTCCTGGACTCGCTGCAAGCGGACCTGCAGGACACCAAGATTTTTGGTTTTGATGCCGGCAAGGTGAATGAACTCAAGTTCGTGGGTTGGCAAGACATTGTCGGTAGCCCCTTCACGCTCGAGCTGGAACGAAAATCGGGCAAGGGCTGGACGGTGAAGGCTCCCACAGGCTTGAACCTCAATACCGCCCAAGTGGACAGCTTTCTTGCGGGTCTCAGCAATGTTCGCGCCGAGCGTTTTCTGGGGCGGAAGGAAGGCATCAAGCCGGAATACAAGCTTGACCTCAAGGACGGCGCGCTGACCATCACCGTTGGCGTTGAGGGGGAGAAGGAGCACTATGTGCTAACGGTCGGCGGCTCCAGCGGCGGCGACGGACTTTACGCCACATCGAATAAGATCTCCGACGAGGTGGTTGTGCTGCCGAAAGGGCCATTCGAAGGAGCCAAAAGCAAACCCGCGTATTTCAAGAATCCCTGAAAGAATTGCTTGCCTTGCCTAGCTTGTGATGAATATGGCGGCCGGCGGGAGGAAAGCTACCCGTAGCCGCATTCGCCAGAATGCGGGAGGCGAGCATTCCCGCATTCTGGCGAATGCGGCTACGGGCTGGCGAATGCGGCTACGGGCTGGCGAATGCGGCTACGGGTAGGTTATTTCCAGCCACCTGCCTAAAGGCAGCAGAGTCAGCAGCGCGCGGAGAAGAAAATCACTTCAATTTCGCGAGCAATGAATTGTCTCATGACCAACGCCAGGATAGGATAACGTCCAGTTGGCGGCCGAATGGACCGCCGGCTTGACGGCCGCAATTCTTAAGGAGCTTCGCTGTCATGATGACCAAACCCACCCACAAACTTTCTTTCCATGATCGGCTGTCGCACCTCAATTTCACCCAGGCTTGCAAGTTCCTGGGCCCTTGGGGGCGCGAGTTAATCAACGAGGGGGCCAAGCGCGAAATCGATTTGAAGGAGGACGTTTATTTCGGCGGCGATCTCCTGCGCGTCAGGTTCGCCGGCATCGGCGGACAGCCCGGCGCCGTGGCCACGCTGACACTCAAGACCGACGCCAAGGACCGGCTGCACTGGCACTGCACGGCCTGCGAGGAACCGTGCGAACATGTCGGCGCCCTTTTCTCCATGGTGCTGGAGAACAAGATGGCGCTGGGCTTGTCAGCGCCGCCCAAGGAGTCTGAGCCGGTTGAAGCGCTTACCGAGGAACAATTGATCGAACGGGCATTGGCCGAGCGCGCGGAGCGGGCGCGCACGGAAAAGATGAAAGTGCGCACGAGCAATTCATCAAAGCCCTGGACCGAGTACACGGTCCTGAGCACCCTCAGCGGCAAGACCTATCGCGTCGCGCTGCGTGGACTCGAACGGGGCGAATCGTACTGCTCTTGCCCCGATTTTCGCACCAACACCCTGGGGACCTGCAAGCATCTCATGAAGGTCATCACCCTGGTGAAAAGGAAATTCACCTCGAATCAGTTGCGCCAGCCGTATCGGACTAAGCGGATCGCCGTGCATTTGCGCTACGATGGCGACATCAGCCTCCAGGTCGAGGCTCCGGCGCAGCTGCCGCCCAAGGTTGCGGAGGTGATTGCTCCGTTCCAGGGAAAACCGATCGCCGACGTCCTGGGCCTGCTCGCCCGGTTGCAAAAGCTGGAAGGGCTTGAACAGGACTATTACATTTACCCCGACGCCGAAGAGTACATCGGGCAGCGGCTCCACGCGGAGCGGATTCATGGGCTGGTCGAACAAATTCGCCGTAACCCGGAGAAGCATCGTCTGCGCACGGAGCTGCTGAAAGCGCCTTTGTTGCCTTATCAACTCGACGGCATCGCGTTCGCCGTTGGCGCCGGTCGAGCCGTCCTTGCCGACGACATGGGCCTGGGCAAGACGATCCAGGGTGTGGGCGTGGCCGAATTGTTGGCGCGTGAAGCCGGCATCCGCAAGGTACTTGTTGTTTGCCCCGCCTCGCTGAAGTCCCAATGGCGCAACGAAATCCATCGCTTCTGCAACCGGGACGTGCAGCTCATTTCAGGACCCACGGCCGAGCGCGGCGGCCAGTATGCCAACGATGCCTTCTTCACGATCTGCAATTACGAACAAGTGCTCAAGGACATTCTGGTGATCGAGCAGACACCCTGGGACCTGATCGTCCTCGACGAAGGACAACGGATCAAGAACTGGGAAGCGAAGACGACGCGCGTGGTCAAGGGGCTCAAGTCGCGTTTCGCGTTGGTGCTTTCAGGCACGCCTCTGGAAAACCGGCTGGACGAGCTGTACTCGGTCGTGCAGTTCATCGACGATCGCCGACTCGGGCCCGGCTTCCGTTTCTTCAATGACTTTCGCATTGTCGACGAGAAAGGCAAGGTTCTGGGGTACAAGAACCTGGACCAGTTGCGCGAACGCCTGAAGCCAGTCCTCTTGCGGCGTACGAGGGACTCCGTGAAACTGGAGCTGCCAGAGCGCACCGATGAGATCGTTCGCATTGCCCCGACCGGCGAGCAGAAGGATCTCCATGACACGCACATGCAGACGGTAGCGCAGATTGCCGCCAAGAAATTCCTGACCGAGATGGATTTGTTGCGGCTGCGCGCAGCCTTGCTGATGTGCCGTATGAGCGCGAATAGCACGTTCCTTGTCAACAAGGAAAAACCGGGCTATTCGAGCAAGCTGGAAAGGCTCGCCGAGTTGATCGACGGCATCATCGCCGAAAAGGAACGGAAAGTCGTCTTGTTCTCCGAGTGGACGACCATGCTCAATTTGATCGAGCCGATGTTGCACAAGCGCGTCCGGTTCGTTCGGCTTGACGGCAGCGTTCCTCAGAAGAAACGGCAGATGCTCGTTCACGAATTTCAAAACGACCCAGACTGCCGCTTTTTCCTGACCACCAATGCCGGGAGCACGGGCTTGAACCTGCAAGCGGCAAATACGGTCATCAATGTCGATTTGCCATGGAACCCTGCCGTGCTTGAACAACGCATCGCGCGGGCGCATCGCATGGGCCAGCAACGGCCCGTGCAGGTCTTTGTGCTGATTACCGAAGAGACAATCGAGGAGGGCCTGCTCAAAACGCTCAATGCCAAGCGCGACCTGGCTTTGGCTGCCCTCGACTCGGAATCGAAGGTGGATTCGGTTGCATTGGTCAGCGGCACCGCCGAACTGCGGGCACGCCTGGAGGTATTGCTGGGCGCCAAGGCGGAGGCGCCGCGGGACGAGAGCAAGAGGCGCGACGAGGAAGCCGCGATCCGGGCCGCAAAGGACGCGGGGCCGCGCCGCGAGCGCGTGGCAGCCGCGGGTGGCGCCCTCGTGGGAGCGATGGTCCAATTCCTGGGCGCGCTGGCGACGGAATCGTCGGCCGCCACTCCCCCCGAGACCATGGTCGAGGAGGTTCGCAAGTCGTTGAGCGAGTGCGTCGAGGTGGACCCCTCCGGCAAACCCAAATTGACGCTCACGCTGCCCGATCAGTCCGCTATCAACGACCTGGCACAGGCCCTGGCCCGGCTGCTGGTCAGGAAACCGGCGTAAACATCACGCCAGATGGCGAATGTACATACCTCTGCTCAAGCCGCCAGCAGTGCGCCTTATGGTGTCTCTGCGCTATGTTCGCTTCTCGCCTTCTTCTATAATGGATTGAAGCTTGTTTCGCTCAGCCGATTCGGACCCTGGTCCTGGACTCTGGATGAAGATCGTCAACTATCCCCATCCGTCGCTCCGACATCCCGCTGTGCCGCTGCCCGCAATCGATAAGAAAGCGCGACTGCTCATCGGGGAAATGCTGGACCTCATGTATCAAGGCCACGGACTCGGACTGGCTGGGCCACAGGTGGTCCTGCCATTCCAAATCTTCGTCATGAATCTGAAGGCCGATCCGAACGAGCGCGCCTCCGAGCACGTCTGGATCAATCCAGTCATCATGGAACGCAAGGGCTCGGTGGAGGGCGAAGAAGGCTGCTTAAGCTTTCCCGGGCTGTACCAGAAGGTGCGCCGCGCGAAGACGATCCGTTTTCAAGCGTACAACCTCAAGGGGGAACTGGTCGATCGCTCCACAGAATCGGAGATTGAGGCACGAGTCTGGCAGCACGAGGTCGATCATTTGCACGGCGTTCTCTTCATCGACAAGATGGGGCCCATCGCCAAGATCGCGGCACGCGGGGCCGTGAAGACTTTCGAGCGCGACTTTCGCCGATCCCAGGAACGGGGCGAGATTCCTGCCGACGTGGACATCGAGAAGTTGTTGAAAGCCCTGGAGAACGGAGCAAACGAGCCGCCGCCCCCGCCAATGTAGCGAGTTGCATTTCAAGGCTAAGCGTGAGGATGGCAAGCGGATGCGACTTGTAATGATGGGCACCGGGACCTTTGCCGAGCCTGCTTTGGAGGCTATCCTGGCCAGCGCGCACCAGGTCGTCGGGCTGGTCACGCAGCCGGACCGCGTCATCGGGCAAGAACGCGGCTCGACCCGTCAAGTTGGCCGTGGGCTGAAGGCGATGGCCCAGGAACGCGGCATCCCCGTGCTGCAGCCGGAAAGCATCAATACTCCTGAGGGCGTCGCCGGCCTGCAGGCCTGGAAGCCAGACCTGCTGGTGGTAGCTGCCTACGGCCAAATCCTTTCCAAGGATGTTCTGGCCGTGCCTCCGCTGGGCGGGATCAATATCCATGCTTCGCTCTTGCCCAAGTACCGCGGCGCCGCGCCGGTGGCCTGGGCCATCTACCACGGCGAGGAGCAGACCGGTGTGACAATCATCAAGATGTCGGTTTATCTCGATGCGGGCGACATGCTGACTCAGGAAGCCGTTGAGATCGGCCCCGAAGAAACCGCGGGCGAGTTGGAAAGCCGCCTGGCGAAGCTAGGAGGCCGCCTCGCCATTCAGGTTATCGAGCAGATTGCGGCCCGCAAAGCACAGGGCCTCAAGCAAGACACGGCCCAGGCGACCAGGGCTCCCAAGTTATCCAAGGAGCACGGCCTAATCGACTGGAGCCGCCACGGGCGCGACGTGCGCAACCAAATTCGCGCCATGCAGCCCTGGCCAACCGCTTACACCTACTGGCACCGGCAGGGCCAGCAACCGATACGGCTCATCATTCACAAAGCCGGCTGGGAGGAGAACCACGCGCAAGGCTCCGTGTCGCCAGGGCAGGTGAACCCAAGGAGCCAGGATCCTGGTCGTTTATTCATTGCGGCTGGCTCTGGAACGAATGTAGAGATTTTGGAGTTGCAGCCCGCCGGTAAAAAGAGAATGCTAGCCGCAGAGTTCTTGCGCGGGCATCGACCTCAGCCGGGCGACCGCTTCGGACCGGAAACTCCATGAGGACGCGGCCGCCTCATTTTTCCGGCAAGGCACACACTGCTCGCAGCCTTGCCTTGCAAATCCTGATCGAGAGCCACCGCGGGGACGCGTTTGCCCAGGAACTTCTCGACAAGCGACTGAGCGAAACCGCCCTGTCAGCCCCTGATCGTCGCCTGGCCACGCAATTGGTCTACGGCGTGCTGCGGCGGCGCGGAACGCTCGACGCCTTGCTGCGGCCGCGTGTCAGCCGGCTGCCGCATCAAGTCGAACCGTGGCTGTGGGAAGCTCTCCGTCTCGGTGCCTTCCAACTAGCTCTGCTGACACACGTCCCGGCTCACGCTGCCATCCATGAAACGGTCGAGCTGGCGGCAACATTCAATCGCGCAGGCGCCAAGGGGTTTCTCAATGCCGTCCTGCGCTCACTCGTACCGCTGCTGACCGACGATTTCAGCTCGAAGCCGGCGGCCGACGCTCTCCCGTGGAAAAAAGGAGTCTACCGAAGACTGACCGCACCTACGCTTCCAGAGCCGGCGCAGTATCCGGTAGAATATGTCGCAGCTGGTTTCTCATTCCCGCGCTGGCTAGCAGCGCGCTGGATGGAGCGCTTCGGCTGGGAAGAGTGCCTGCGTCTCGGTTTTTGGTTCGTTGGTCCAGCCTCCTTGTGGCTTCGGTGTAACACGCTCCGGATCGATCGAGCAAGTTTCCTTGCCGCCTGACCCCAGGCGGGCATCGCGGCCGAACCGGGCGAGCATCCTCAAGCGATTCGACGGGTAGAGCCTGTGACCATCCGTGACCTGCCGGGATATGAGGAAGGCTGGTTTGCCGTCCAGGATGAATCGGCAATGCGGGTGGCTTCGGCATTGGCCCCTGCTCCAGGAAGTCGGGTGCTGGACTTGTGTGCCGCACCCGGAGGCAAGACGACCCACCTTGCCGAGTTGATGCAGAACCAGGGGCAGATCGTCGCGTGCGATGTGGATGACCGCCGTCTCCAAACCCTGCGGGAATTGTGCAGCCGGCTGGGTATCACAATTGTCGAAGCCCACCGTCTGCATCCCGAGCGGCATGAGGATCCTCCAGCGGGGCCGTTCGATGCAATCCTCGTCGATGTGCCGTGCAGCAACACCGGCGTGCTTGGTCGTCGCCCCGAAGTTCGCTGGCGGCTTCGGGCCGAAGACTTCCGCCGGCTGGTGCCGTTGCAGACCAAATTGCTGATCCAGGCCGTGGAGAGGGTCAACCCGGGTGGTATGATTGTCTATTCCACGTGTAGTATTGAGCCTGAAGAGAACCGGCAGGTGGTCCAGGCAGTTTTGCAGGTGGTGCCTGGTCTGACCCTGGAGGCGGAAGAACAACAGTCGCCGGGTCGGCCGGCAGATGGCGGGTATTGGGCTCGGTTGTCGAAAAAGAGCATTTGAGATTGGCCCGAAGGCGACGATGGAGTCTGCTCAGAAAGGGGGTGTGGCAATGGTAACCAAGACAGGCTTCGACTCGGACCGAGATGTGGCTCCCCCGCCCAATCTCGGGGACGATCTGCCTATTCTGTATGAAGACGATGAGGAAGGTGAATTGGGAGAATCGAGCCCACACGTCAGCGCGGACGAAATCCTTCATATTTGCTTGCTGGCCCACTTCGCTGGCCGTTCCGAGTACAAAGTCTTTTCCAACATGAATCTGTACTATCAGCCGGGTCCCTCGCAGCGGGTTAGCCGGCTACCCTACGTCTCGCCCGACACCATGGTGGTCGTACCGTTTCATCCTCTGGGCGACGATGTCACTTCATACCAAATCGGCAAGGACGGACCGGCCCCTGAGCTGACCATCGAAGTTCTCTCCGAGCGCTCGGCGCAGCAGCGCGACCTTGTCGAGAAGTTGACAGTTTACGCCAAACTTGGCGTCAAGGAATATTTTCTGGTTGATCCGAGCGGGAGGTTTTTGGCTCAGAAGCTGCTCCTGAAGCGACTTCAACCTGATAAGACTTGGAGCGACGAGCAAGATGATGATGGTGGATTGTCGAGTGCATTTGGTTTCCGGTTGACACTTGATTCTGCCGGCCGAGTTCAAGTGCAAGATGCCGCGACGGGTCGCGCGTATGTCCGTCCTACAGAAGCAGAGCAGCGCGTTCGAGACTTGGAGGCGGAGGTGGCTCGCTTGCGGCAAGCATTGGAAAAGAAAAGCTGATCCAGCGAAACTCCGGCTCGGCAGTTAAGAAGTTATGGCAAAAAAACTCTACATCGAAACGGTCGGCTGCCAGATGAACGTGCTCGACAGCGAGCTCGTTGTGGGCAGTCTGCGCCGGCACGGCTATCAACTTATCCACGACCCGATGGAAGCCGACGTCATCCTCTTCAACACGTGCAGCGTGCGCCAGCATGCCGAGGACAAGATTTACAGCGCGCTTGGCAAACTGCGTGGGCACAAGCAGCGGCATCCGAGCAAGATCGTCGGCGTGCTTGGCTGCATGGCTCAGAAGGACCAAGAGCTGGTGCGCAGGCGGGCGCCGCACGTCGATATTGTCTGCGGCACCGGGCAACTGGCGCGTCTGCATGAGCTGATCGAAGAAGTCGAGCGCACCGGCAAGCCGCAGCTTGCCCTAAGTCTGGACCGCAAGGGAGCATCACGCCCGGAAGTCGAACGCAGCTTCGAGAGCTACGATCCGTTGCGCGATCCGTCCATGCGGCCCTCGCGCTTTCAGGCATACGTGCGCATCATGATCGGCTGCGACAAGTTTTGTACGTATTGCATCGTGCCGCAAGTGCGCGGCCCCGAGCAAAGCCGGCATCCGGAGCAGATCGCCGCCGAGGTTCGCCAACTGGCCGACGAAGGCTGCAAAGAGGTAACGCTCCTGGGTCAAACGGTGAACAGCTATAAATACGACCTGGGCGACGGCCGGCGTTGCCATCTTTCTGATCTGCTTGCCCGCATCTACGACACGGCTGGCGTCGAGCGCATCAAGTTTATCACGAACTTCCCGCGCGACATGAGCGACGACCTTCTGGATGCCGTTCGCGAGCTGCCGAAAGTCAGCCCTTATCTCCACGTGCCCGCTCAGTCGGGATGCAACGATGTCTTGAAGCGGATGAAGCGCGTCTACACGGTCGAGTACTATCGTGAGATGCTCGCCCGCTGCCGGGAGCGAGTGCCCGGAGTTTCCGTCAGCAGTGACTTCATTGTTGGTTTTTGCGGCGAGACCGAGGAATCGTTCCAGCGCACTTGTGACCTGGTTGCTTCCGCGGGTTTCAAGAACAGTTACATTTTCAAATACAGTCCAAGACCGGGCACGAAAGGCGACGAGCTCTTCGCCGACGACATCAGCGAGGAAGTGAAGAAACGGCGGAACAACGACCTGTTGGCGATCCAAAACAAAGTCAGTCTGGCAGATCACCAAAAACGTGTCGGCGAAACGGTAGAAGTCTTGGTAGAGGGACCGAGCAAGACCGCCCTCAAACAACATCAGGCCAGTGGGCCAATACAGCTGACGGGGCGAACTCCGACGGATCACATCGTCGTCTTCGAAGGCAACGAACGGCTTGCCGGCCGGACGGTGCAGGTAGCCATCGAAGAGGCCACCGCGTTTACCTTGTTCGGGACGGTCGTCACGAGGGAAAGCATTGGAGTTGCCATGCCGCGCGGCCCCGTCCCAGAACCGCCACACGAACGTACATCGGGGGAGACGCATCGAATAAGTTTGCCGCTGCTCATGGCTTAAGTACTTTGATGCCATCGGTACCATTCCAAAAAACTAAAATGGCAGAGGTCAAGACCGCAATCTTGGAGGCCCTGGACCTGACGTAAACTCCACCCAACCGTCTGCTTGCTCATGCAACTCGACCATTTGCGCCGCTGTTTAGAAGAGTTCGAAGCCTCCCGTGCGCTGCTGCAAAACTGGAATCTGCGCGATCTCGAGCGTGGCTGGCGCAACCTGGCCCATCTTGCCGACGCGATAGGCCCCGATGCCCTGCGCGAGCTGTGCCATCCCCTCGGCCGGCTGCTACCGCGCTGTGCGGATCCGGACATGGCCTTGAACAATTTCGAGCGTTTCCTCGCCAACCCGGCCGGGGCCAGTCAATTGCCGACGCTGCTGGAAGCGCGGGCGCGCAGCCTCGAAACTCTCTTACAGCTTCTGAGCACCAGCCAGTTCTTTAGCGACCTGCTCGTTGCCAATCCCGATTACCTCGATATGCTCCGCGTACCTTTGCGGCGCAGCCCGAGCCCCAAGGAGTTGCACGATCACCTGCAGACGGAGGTCGATGCAGCGTTCGAGGACTCGGCGGTGCTGCGTGTCTTTCGCCGGTTTCGTCAGCGGCAGACCTTGCGCATCGGCACGAACGACATCATTCGCGATCGGCCTCTCGAGGAAATCACGCGCGACATTTCGCGCGTAGCGGAAGCATCGCTCGAGGTGGCCCTGGCGACGGCGTTGCACCAGGTGGGCAGCCGCTTCGGCCAGCCGCACGCGCTGAGCGGTCAAGCTGCGCGCTGTGTCATTCTCGCGTTCGGCAAACTCGGCGGCGAGGAACTCAATTACAGCAGCGACATCGATTTGATGTTTCTCTACGACGAAGAAGGAATCACGCGTGGCCCACGCATTACCAGCATCAGCAACGAGGAGTTCTTCGGCCGAGTCGTCGGCGAGGTCGTGCGTTTCCTCTCTGCCCACACCGATCGCGGCCAGGCGTACCGCGTCGATCTCCGGCTCCGGCCCGAAGGCCATCGCGGTCCGCTTGCCAGAACACTCGCCAGCACGCTCTCCTATTACGACACGCTCGGGCGCACGTGGGAGCGGCAGGCGCTGATCAAGCTGCGGCCGGTGGCAGGCGACCGCAAGCTTGGAGAGACCTTTCTTCAGGCCATCGAGCCGTTCGTCTACCGCAAGTATCTCAGCTTCGCCGAGATCAACGAAATCAAAGCGATCAAACGTCGGATTGAGCACAAGGCAGGACAAGCAGGCACGAGCGACACGGACGTCAAGACCGGCCACGGCGGCATTCGCGACATTGAGTTTGCTATTCAATTCCTGCAGCTCTTGAACGGCGGCGATCTGCCCGAGGTCCGCCAGCGCAATACCCTGCTGGCCATGCAGGCGCTCGAGAAGGCCGGCTGCCTGAACGACCAGGAATACCACATCCTCGACGACGCCTACCGCTTTCTGCGCAAGACCGAGCACCGCCTGCAACTGCTATTCGACCTGCAAACCCACCGGCTGCCAGGCGGCGAAGAGGAACTGCGCAAGCTTGCTCTGCGCATGGGGTATCATACTGAGCACAAATGGGAGCATCGAACGACCCAGGGCGCAGGGGACGATACTCTCGCACACTCGCAGCCTGATGGAGGCCCAGTCCAACTCGATCCTCTCGGCGCGTTCATGAACGACTATCGGGAGAAGACAAATCTCGATCGCCGCATTCTCGACCACTTGCTCCACGACACTTTCCAGGGAGAGGATGGACAGGCCGAACCGGAGTCCGACCTGATCCTCGACACCCTTCCCGACCCGGAGACGATCAAATCCGTCCTGGGCCGCTATCCCTTCCGCGACGTGTACGGCGCATACCAGAACTTGAGCCTGCTCGCTCAAGAAGCAGTCCCCTTCCTGTCTGCACGGCGTTGCCGGCATTTTCTTGCCAGCATCGCGCCATCGCTGCTGCGCGCCCTGGCGGAAACGCCTGACCCGGACATGGCCCTGGTGAATTTGGAAAAAGTGACGGCGTCCTTAGGCGCCAAATCCGTTCTTTGGGAGTTGTTCAGCTTCAATCCGCCCAGTCTGAAGCTCTATGTAGACCTTTGCGCCTGGAGTCAGTTCCTGTCGGAAATCCTCATCAGCAACCCGGGGATGATCGACGAGCTGCTGGACAGCTTGGTGCTCAATCAACCACGCACCGCGGCAGAGTTGCACCGAGAATTGGCCGAGTTGTGTCGCGGTGCTGCAGATCCAGAACCGATCTTGCACAGCTTCCAGTACAAAGAGTTGCTCCGCATCGGCGTGCGCGACATCCTCGGCAAAGACACGCTCCAGGCCACGACTGCCGCCCTCAGTGATCTGGCCGAAGTCTTGTTGGTGCAGATCGCCCACCTGCAGGAGCCTGTGCTGGCCAAGCGCCTGGGTGTGCCCTATCTCGCGGAAGGGCCTCGCATTGGCGAACCGAGCCGCTTCGTTTTGCTGGCGCTGGGGAAACTGGGCGGCCGCGAGATGAGCTACCATAGCGATCTCGATTTGATCGTGATTTACGAGGGCGACGGGCGGACCGGGCCCCCCGGCGGCGCGAGCCGCTTCGACCGCTACGATCTCACGGACAATTTCCACTTCTTCACCGAGCTGGCCCAGCGCATCATTCGCATGACGAGCTTCCTTGGCCCCATGGGCCGCCTATATCAAGTCGATATGAGATTGCGGCCGACGGGAAAGTCCGGCAGCCTGGTGATTCCGCTGACCGAATTCCGCCGCTACTACGAGACGGGCGGAGGCCAGCTTTGGGAAAGACAAGCTTTGACGCGGGGCCGCGTGGTTTATGGGGACAGCGAATTCGCCGGCCAGGTCATGGAAGCGGTGGAACAGGGAGCCTATAGCTTGCCTTGGGAGCCCAGGCTAGCGGACGAAATTCGCGAGATGCGCGAGCGCCTCGAAGCGAGCCGCAGCGAACGCAACGTAAAACGCGGCTTCGGCGGCATCGTTGATGTCGAATTCCTGGTGCAGCTTTTCCAACTGAAGTATGGTCGGCAAACACCGGTCCTACGCACCACAAACACTTGGGATGTCCTCAAGGCACTACGGACCTCCGACCTTCTTACCGAGAACGAATACGCAACGCTGCACGCAGGGTACGAATTCTTGCGTTTGGTCGAAAGCCGCCTCCGTATCGTCCACAACTTGTCGCTCGAAGAATTGCCGCAGAAACCCGAGGACCTGGAAAAGCTCGCACGGCGACTCGGGTTTGAGGAGACCGCTCACGAAAGGGCGGCCGGAGAATTCCTGGCGGAATTGGAGCGTCACACCAGTCAGATTCGAGAGCTGTTTCTGCAACTCGTCAACCGCGAGCGCGCCACTCTGAACGCAAACCGAGAATAGAAGGAGTCGGCGGCGCAACCAACCGTTTTTTTGCGGGACAACCATTTGACTTCGCCCGCTCGTCATGGTACGACAGTCGCAACCTGCTTCGCCTGTGACGGTTGCGCACTCGCTAACTCTCCGGAGAGATTCTCGATGGGCAAGTTGAATGACAAGATCCTGTTTTGGGCCAGCTTCCTCACGCTGATTGCTGCGGGAATGGGGGCGTCGATCCGTGGCGATATTTTGAACGACTGGGGCACGCAGTTCGGCTTTACGCAGTCCGAACTGGGCACGATATCGGGCATGGCACTGATGGGCTTCGGGGTGACGATCATTGGTTTCAGCTTCTTTGCCGATACGCTGGGGTACGGCAAGCTTATGGTAGTTGCGTTTCTTTTGCATGCCGGTGCGGTGCTCCTTACTCTTGCTGCGCCGTTCGCCTACCGTTCGCTTGGCAGGGACGGCGCCTATAATTGTTTGTACCTGGGGCAGCTGCTCTTCTCCTTCGGCAACGGCACCTGCGAGGCCGTCATCAACCCGCTGACAGCCACGCTCTTTCCCAAAAATAAGACGCACTGGCTTAATATCTTGCACGCGGGGTGGCCGGGCGGCCTCGTACTTGGAAGCCTTGTCAGCATCGGTATCAGCTCCCTGGGGGATATCGGCTTTATAGCGCGATGGGGTATTCCAGTCTGGATGTTGCGGTGGAGCATTGTCCTCGCTCCAGTGCTTCTCTATGGCCTGCTCATGCTTGGTCGCAGTTTCCCCACGTCCGAGGCCAAGGAGCAAGGTGTCAAGCTGCCAGAGATGATGTCGCAAGTCGGCCAAATCGGCGCCGCCATTGCTGCCTTCCTTATCGGACTCTGGTTTACGACAGCGATAGTTCCTGCGCTGGCTCATGGCCTGGGGCTCTCCGACTGGTTGACCAAATCGCTGGCCAATTGGCTTGGGTGGGCGGCCGCAGTTGTCCTGTGGTTAGCCTTTGGGTCTATCACACGCTTCAAACTGGGTTTCTGGTTGCTTGGCTTCCTGTACGTCATCCACGCGATGGTCGGCTATGTCGAGCTGGGAACGGATAACTGGATCCAGGACATTGGCAAGGTCGTCCTGAACAACCGGATCGCCTCGAACGCGGCTTTCATGTGGACGAACATTTTGATGTTCATCCTTCGTTTTTTCGCAGGGCCCATCGTTCATAAGATCTCGCCTGTTGGTTTGCTATTTTGCAGTGCCGTGGTTGGCACAGGCGGACTGCTGCTGCTCGGGCTCCCAATGATGAGCACCATACCCCTCTGGTTCGTTGCCGTGACCATTTACGGGATCGGGAAGACGTTTTATTGGCCAACCATGCTCGGTGTGATTTCAGAGCGCTTCCCGCGTGGTGGAGCTCTGGCATTAGGATTCAGCGGCGGTGTGGGCATGCTGTCCGCCGGTCTCCTGGGCGCACCGCTCATTGGCTATAGCCAGGATTATGCCGCAACCCGCCAGTTGGAGAAAGAAAGTATTTCGACTTATGAACGCTACAAATCGGCGGACAAGAAGGAAACCTCATCGTTCCTGCCTAAGATTGCCGGGTTGGATAACGGCAAGGTGGGTGTCTTGATGAATTACGAGGCCAACAAGGAGGAAGCGAAGGGCGGAACACCGAAGGTGCTGGACCTTCAAGTCGATCTCGAACGCCTCCGCAAACAAGGAAGACCGGCCGAAGAGCTGGAAAAGCGCTTGCAGTGGTGGGAGACCGAGGGGCTACCCAACGCTGATAAGGACTACCTCCTGGTCAAGGATGCGCAAATAGATGGCGGCAAGACGGCCTTCACCTGGACGGCCGCAGTCCCAGCCATGATGGCTGTTTGCTACTTGATCCTGCTCGTCTATTTCCGCATGGTGGGCGGCTACAAAGCCGAGGTCTTGATCGGCCACGCCGCCGATGACGAAGAATTTACCGGCGGCACTGTCGGCCCTGGTGAAGGGTGACCCCGCCGCGCCGGTTCCGGGGCACGTGGGAGGTTTGCTATAATTGCTCCAAGTGCCCTGTCGCAATCCGGGCAGCCTTTCCAGGGCTGCCCGGATTGCTTGAAGTCATTAGCCGGCAAGGAGCGGGATGCAGAGGCAACGCACGTTTACTTTTCTCGGCACCGGCACATCGGTCGGAGTTCCGATGGTCGGTTGCGACTGCGGGGTGTGCCGGTCGACCGACCCACGCAACCAGCGCTATCGTTGCTCCGTACTGATCGCGGCACCGCAGGGCAATATCTTGATCGACACGTCGCCGGAGCTGCGCTTGCAGCTTCTTCGCGCCAAGGTGCATGCCGTGCATGCCGTCCTGTTCACGCATTACCATGCCGACCACCTTTTCGGCCTGGATGATGTGCGTCCCTTATGCCGCTACCTGGGTGGGCCGATGCCTTTGTATTGCACGGGCGAGGTGGAGGACAAAATCCGCGAAGCCTTTTCCTATGCATTTGCCCGCGACGCCGATTTGCTGCCAGCCGGCTACGTTCCCAAGCTGGCCATTCAGCCTATTTCTGAGCAACCGTTTACGGTCCTCGGCCAGCGCGTCGTGCCGATTCCATTGTTGCATTCCCGCTTCAACGTTTTTGGCTTCCGCATCGACGACGTTGCCTATTGCACAGACGTGAACCGCATCCCGGATCGGAGCTGGCCGCTGCTGGAGGGGGTGCGGGTCCTGATTCTGGATGCCTTGCGTCCGAAGCCGCATCCCGGACACTTGAGTATCGACGAGGCGCTCGCGATCATCGCTCGCCTCAAGCCGGCCCGGGCTTATCTGACGCACATGGGCCACGAGGTGGACCACGAGACGACCAACCGGCAGCTGCCGCGGGGCGTCGAGCTTGCCTACGACGGATTGCAATTCGAGTTCTGAAGAGCATCGGCCATGATCACACCTCCCGCGCAACTACGCGACAAGCTTCGCGAATTCGGCCAGGAACATGTTCTCGCCTGGTGGGATCGCCTGAGCGACAGCGAACGCCAGGCATCGATCGAGCAACTGCGCTCCATCGATCTCGCGCTGCTCCGCCGGCTCTACCAGCAGCGCGATCAAGGGCATCCGCTGCCCCAGCCCGAGCGCATTGCCCCAGTCCCGGTTGCCCGGCTCGATGCCACGGACGAAAGCACTCGTCAGGCCGGGGAACAGGCATTGCGCCGGGGTGAAGTTGCCGTGCTGGTCGTCGCGGGCGGACAGGGAAGCCGGTTAGGCCACGATGTGCCGAAGGGGATGTTCGAAGTTGGCCCGGTGTCGAACAAAAGCCTCTTCCAGATCCATGCGGAGAAAGTGCTTGCCCTGGGCCGGCGCTACGGCAAGTCGATCCTGTTTCTCGTCATGACCAGCCCGGCCACGGATGCCGAAACGAGGGCGTTTTTTGCGGACAATGGTAATTTCGGCCTGCCTTCCGAGGAGTTCCTTTTTTTCTGCCAGGGAACGATGCCAGCCCTGGACCTGGCAACGGGGAAGCTCCTGCTGGAACCACCCGGCTTGCTATTCCTCAGTCCTAACGGTCACGGCGGCAGTTTGATCGCTCTTGCGGACAGCGGCCTCCTCGATCAGTTGGTGCAGCGAGGCGTGCAGCAGGTATTTTATTTCCAGGTGGACAATCCATTGGTCAAGGTGGCCGATCCGTTGTTCCTGGGACATCATCTGCGCAATGCTGCGGAAGTCTCCTCCAAAATCGTTCCCAAGGAAGGGCCGATCGACAAGCTGGGCAACCTGGTCCTGATCGACGGACGCTGCAGCATGATTGAGTATTCGGACTTGCCGCATGACCTTGCACAACAAAGGGACGAGAACGGCCAACTGCGCATCTGGGCCGGCAGCCCCGCCATCCACATTTTTGCAGTCGATTTTTTGCGGAGGGCCACGCAGGGTGCCCTGCGTATCCCTTTCCATCTGGCGCGCAAGAAGGTACCCTACCTCGACGCCAATGGCGCACTCGTTCAGCCGGACCGGGAAAATGCCCTCAAGTTCGAGATGTTCATTTTTGATGTACTGCCCTTGGCCGAGCGCTGGACGGTTGTCGAAACGAGCCGGCGCGAGGAGTTCGCGCCGCTGAAGAACGCGACGGGGCCCGATTCTCCGGAAACCGTGCGCCAAGCAATCAGCAATCTCGCGGCCGATTGGCTCGAAAAGACAGGTGCGAAACCACCGCGCCGCTCCGACGGGAATGCTGCCATGGCTTTGGAGATCAGCCCTTTATACGCCTTGGATGCCGAGGAACTGGCCGCTAAAGTAAATGCCACGCTGCCGGTGAATGAGCCTCTGTACCTTGGCGATGCGCTGACAAGAAGAGAGGATAAGGGCGAGAAAGTTAATCAATCATCGTGACTATTGAGGACTGCGCCACCGATGCATCAAGCGGGTGCCATGCTTTCGTACTCGAAAGCATGCTTTGGAGTACCAAAGCATGGCACCCATTTCCTAATGGTGCATTAGCTGCGCAGCCTTCTATAGTCATCTTGTCAATTTCCAGGGAGTGGTAACGTATGCTCCATGCGCTGATTATGGCGGGCGGCGGCGGAACGCGATTTTGGCCCCGCAGCCGGCAGAGCCGGCCCAAGCAATTCCTGACTCTGATCGGCGACCGTTCCCTGCTCCAGCAGGCGTGTGACCGCATCGAAGCCCAGGTGCCGCCGCAAAATACATGGGTCATCACTGCCGGCGCCCATCGCGGCGAGACATCCCAGCAATTGCCGCAGCTTTCAACCGACCGGATTATTGGCGAGCCGTGCGGTCGCGATACCGCTGCCTGTATTGGCCTTGGTGCCGCGCTGGTGGCGCGCCACGACCCAACTGCGACCATGCTGGTCATGCCTGCGGACCACGTCATTGAACCGGTCCAGGAGTTCAACCGGGCGGTCCGCGCCGCCGAGCAGACGATCGAAGAGCATCCCAAAGCACTCCTCACGTTCGGGATCGTGCCGACCTTCCCCGCCACCGGCTATGGCTACATCCATCGCGGCGCCGAGATCACGCAGCGGCAAGGGATTGGCGTCTACCGCGTTAACTCTTTCCGAGAGAAGCCCAGTTTCGATGTGGCCGAGCGCTTCGTATCGTCCGGAGAATACTACTGGAACAGCGGCATCTTTGTCTGGAAGGCAACGACCATCCTCGACGCCCTGCGCGAGCGCCAGCCCAAGCTGTTTGCCGCCGTGCAGCACATAGCAGAAACATGGTCGGGCCCCCAGCGCGAAGCAGTTCTGCGCAAGGAATACGAAGCACTGGAACGCATCAGCATCGACTTCGCCGTCATGGAAGATGCCAAGGAGGTTCTGGTCATCCAGGCCCCTTATCGCTGGGACGACGTCGGCAGTTGGCTGGCCCTGGAAAGGATGCACCCGCAGGATGCCGATGGCAACACGGTGCTGGCCACCCATTGCGGTCTCGAGACCAAGGGCTGCGTGATCGCCGCCGACACCGGGCATCTTGTCGCCACGGTGGGGATCGAGAATCTGCTAATCGTGCAGGACGGGAACGCGACGCTAGTCGCCGACCGCCGCGATGAAGGCACTGTCAAGCAGCTGGTCGAGCTCCTGAAGAAGAAGGGCCTGGAGAAGTACCTGTGACCGCCCACACCCGCCTACTGGGTGTTGACTACGGAACGGTTCGCATCGGCCTGGCCGTCAGCGATGCCGACCGCAAGATTGCCTCTCCGCTGACCACTTACACGCGGCGTACCAAAGAGCTGGATGCGAAGTATTTCCAGGAGGTGGCTGCCGAGCAGGCGATTGGCGAGATCATCCTTGGCCTGCCTGTCCACCTCGCGGGCCATGAAGGACAGAAGGCCTACGAAGCGCGGTCCTTTGGTAATTGGCTCTACAAAGCGACCGGCTTGCCTATCGTCTACTGGGATGAGCGGTTTACTACCGTGGAAGCCGAGAATTCCTTGCTCGCGGCCGGCCTGACGAGCAAACGCCGCAAGGCCCGGCGCGATCGCGTCGCTGCCCAGATCCTGCTGCAATCCTATCTCGACGTCGGCTGCCCAGGCGAGCAAAGCCTCGGGCCGCTTGGTGGGTAACCGTCGCCGTACGGTTCCTGCTGGGCATAAATCACGCGAACCTATAAGCTTACTTAGATTGCTGCGCAACCAATGCATCATCCTTCGTAAGCCCCTCGCCCCCGTACTCGGGGGAGAGGGTCGCGCTGGTTCAGCAGGCCCTGCATCAGTTGCCCCTCGCCCCCGTACTCGGGGGAGAGGGGTTGGGGTGAGGGGGTTGAGCGAGCCTTCAATAGTCTAAAACCCTCACCCCCTGCCCCTCTCCCTTGAGTACAAGGGAGAGGGGTGAAAGTGGGTTCGTTGCATTGATTGCGCAGTCATCAAGAGGTCCTGCCTAATGTTGTTCTTGGCTGTCAGCCGGTGCGCGTATGGACCGACGGGTGCCGACCATTCTGGGGAAAGGAGCCTGTTTATGTCGCGGGTAACGCGGTTACTCTGCGTGGGCGTTGCCATCATCGTCGGCGCCCCAGCCTTCGCCGCCGAGCGCGGTCTCGAAGGGACGTTTGAGCTGTCTTATTTCGACGGCCCGATAGAGGTTCATCTGGCTCTCATTCATTTCGAGACTAAGGACGGCAAACTGGTGGGCAACCTTGTGGGGCACAACACCCGCATGGGGGACTTGAAGCTCACCTCCGCTGCCCAGGCCGGTAAGACGCTGCGAATCAAGGTCCAGGGGCCGCGTGGTGAGCAAGTCTTCGAAGGCAAGCTTGGCTCTGACAAGACGCTGGGCTCGTACGCTGGCGAGAACTCTATTTACCCAGCCAAGCTGGCCAAGAGCGATCTTACGGAGATCGTCGGGGCGAAGGGGTTCTCTTCGCTGAACGTGGCACCGCTTACCAAGGTTCGACAGCTCTCGACAAAGCCACTTCTGCTACGCAACCAGGCCAGGCGGGAGCAGGACGAGGTGAAAAAGGCCGAACTCGTGAAACAGGCCAAGGAGGCCGCCAAGGTTGCCGAAGAGGAAGTGCCGGGCCTGTATCGCGAGGTGCTTGAAAAACATGCCGACAGTCCAGCCGTCTTCCAGGCTGGGTTCAATCTACTCCGGGATACCAAGTATAAGCCGGCATCTGACGACATCCGTAAGTGGGCCGGGATTATCGCCCATGCCGCCAAAGCCTACGGCAGGCGGTATGAAGCGGACGCAAACACGCAGCTGGCCGAAGTCCTGGGAATCAGGGACGACTTGCAAGACGTCGCTTTGGAATACGCCAAGAAGGCGGAAAAGTCATTTACCCACGACACACCCGCCGAATTCCAGGTACGCGTCCTGAAGGCCTTGGCCACGGTCTTGCGCAAGTCGAACCAGGCTAGTGAGCTCAAGGTCGTCGATTCCCGCATTGCAAAACTGGATGCAGTGCTCGACCGCGAATACTTTGCAAAGATGCCTCCCTTCAAGCCCGCTGGATTTCCCGGCCGGAAGGCCAAGAGCGACCGCGTCGTCGTCATGGAATTGTTTACCGGCGCCCAGTGCCCGCCGTGCGTCGCTGCCGATGCGGCTTTCGATGGGCTGGAAAAAGTTTTCAAACCGATGGATGTTGTCCTCTTGCAATATCACTTGCACATCCCGGGACCCGACCCGCTCACGAACGCGGACACGATTGCCCGCGCGAAGTACTACAAGGTCTCGAGCACGCCCTCGACGCTTTTTAACGGCAAGTCAAAAGCCGGCGGCGGCGGCGGATTGAACAATGCCGAGAATAAATTCAAGCAGTACAGGGAGATCATCGACCCACTCCTCGAAGATCCCGCTTCAGTGCACCTGACGGCGACAGCTCATCGTCAGGGCGAGCAGATCAATATCAAGGCCGATGTTGCCGGCCTGCCCGAGCCGGGCGACAATAAACGCCTGCGTTTCGTGCTCGTCGAGGAAGCCATTCGCTACGTCGGCAGCAATCGCATGCGCTTCCATCATCAGGTGGTTCGCGCCTTCCCCGGCGGCGTTGAAGGTATACCTCTCAAGCAGAAAGATTCGCACCACGCCACCACCGTCGATGTGAATGCCCTGCGCAAGGACCTGGTGAAGTACCTGGATGAATCCGCCAAGGTGCGGCCTTACCCCTATGCAGATCGGCCGCTGGATCTGAAGAATCTGAAAGTCGTCGTTCTCGTGCAAGACGACGACAGCAAGGAGATCTTGCAGGCCGCCGAGGTAGACCTGGGGGGCGGTCCGAGCCACCAGATCACGTCTCGTTGAGGTGCGTTTGCGACTTCGTCGCGTAGGCGGACAGCGCCACTTTTCAACTTGGGTAAAGTCTGGCACGATCAAAGAAGGGCTCGGCTCAAAATTGCTTGACCATTTTGTCAAGGGGCGCTGTCCAACTGGCAGCGGCTTGCTTTAGGGCGTTCTGATGCCCCGGCCTTGAGCCGGGGAGATTCACGTTGGTCTCTACCAAGCCGCTTGCTCCTGCCTGGTTGATGCCCCGGCCTTGAGCCGGGGAGAATCACGTTGTTATCTATGAACAGGCCGGGCCGCTTACCCCGCAGTTTTCCACATGTGCTTCGAGCATCCTGGCAAGAGGGTAGATGCCAACGTGAGTCTCCCCGGCACAAGGCCGTGGCATGTGCGCCTGCAAGTCTGTTGCATCAGCGAGGTGCAAGTCCTCGCCGGGGAGTGTCTGGCACCCCGTAGCTGAAGGTAACTGCGTCGCCGCGAGGCGAGGTGGAGAGCAACCGGAAGCGAACGACCAGTCCGTAGTACAGGCTGGCTTAGGCCAGCCGCCGCAAACTCGATTCGGCCTGCTGCTGTGGCGAGCCTGCATGCCAATGGCGAAGCCCAAGTGACGCTCGGTCCCGAAAGGACGCGGCTGCATCGGTAGCCGCCGGTAAGCCCGATGGTCAGAAAACGTCAGACAACGCATCGGGACGGCAGCGGGTGGTTGGAGACAGAATGGTCTGAAGGTGCAGCACGATAACGCAGGGAGATCTGTGCGGATAACGGGTAGGTGTTTATGTGCCGTAAGCCCGCCACGAGCGGTAAGCCGTGTACGAAGAGCCAGCCGCACAGGAGTCAGAGCGTCCATAGTAGCGAAGAAGCCGGTTAACGCCGGGGGAGCCAAGGGACGCAGGAAGGTGAATGTGCAATGACCAAACGAACGGACCAACGACCGGCTACAGTGCCCTTTGTGGCTAGCCCCGCCGGACAGCCCCCAACCGTCGAGGAGTGGGCGAACCGATCTGTTTGGACAGAGCGCATGCTGAAGGCACTCTCGCAAGGAGTGCGTGGAGGACGTTGGCACACGTTGATTGACAAGGTGTACCAGCCGATGAACCTGTTGCTGGCCAGCATCTCGGTGTTGGACAACAAAGGGGCGGCCGGGGTGGACCAGCAGACCGTCGAGAACTTCCAGGCTCAACACCTGGACGAACTGCGGCGGCTGGAGGAAGACCTGCGGACCGAAAGCTATCGGCCCCAGGCGGTGCGGCGTGTGTGGATACCCAAGCCCGGGAGCACGGAAAAGCGACCCTTGGGCATCCCTACCGTCCGAGATCGCGTGGTGCAGACAGCGTTGTTGCACGTGTTGGAACCGATCTTCGACGTCACGTTCGCGGAGCACAGCTATGGGTTTCGCCACGGTCGGGGCTGTCACCACGCCCTGGAGCGGATCGAAACGTTGCTGCAGCAAGGCTACGTGTACATCGTCGATGCGGACCTGAAAAGCTACTTCGACACGATCCCGAAAGAGCGCTTGTTGGCCCGTGTGCGGGAGAAAGTCTCGGACAGCCGGGTGCTGCGGTTGCTGACGATGTTCCTGGACCAGGGAGTGATGGACGGCCTGGAGGAGTGGACGCCCGAGAAAGGCACCCCTCAAGGCGCGGTGATCACGCCTCCAACAATGTTGCGAACTTGTTCTGTTTTGCGACAATAATTCCTCGTACGCGGCTCCAACCGCGCTATGGGCAACGCTGGACTCCCGGCGGGTTGTGAGCCGCCTGAAGGATGAGGAGTCTTGCCATGGATGGCCTTGCTCGCGATCCCCGATTGACCTTGGTGCAGCGCTCGTTTGCACCTACGCGGTTGTCTGACGACACGCTCACAGACGTTTACGAGAGCGTCGTTCAAGCCCATCAGGTTGTCGACGAGTCGTCGGAGGCGTCGGCTGTGGATGTGCTCGCTTCCGAATCACATCTACTTGTACTGACAGGAGGTCAGCATGAGTAAAACGCGGTTATCCCCACAAGGGTGCAAGTCTCTTCGGGTCGCATTGTACGCGCGCGTTTCCTCGCAGCAACAAGCCGACGCGCACACGATCGCCAGCCAGGTGGAAGCGCTCAAGGCTCGTATTCGGAGCGATGGCTTTCGGCTCGAAGAAGAATTGTGTTTTCTCGACGAAGGCTATAGTGGCAGCACTTTGTTTCGACCGGCGTTGGAACGTTTGCGTGATCAGGCGGCCGCCTGCTCGTTCGACCGACTTTATGTGCATTCGCCAGACCGGCTAGCACGCGCCTATGCTTACCAGGTCCTGCTCGTCGAAGAACTGCAGCGGCAGGGCATCGAGATCATCTTCCTCAATCGGGACATCCGCCAAACACCGGAGGACAACCTGTTGCTGCAAATGCAAGGGATGATGGCCGAGTATGAACGCGCCAAGATCATGGAACGCAGCCGACGAGGCAAGCGCCACGCCGCCCAGGCAGGCTTGATGAGCGTCCTGAGTAGCGCTCCCTACGGCTATCGCTACTTGGGCAAATATGAAGGAGGCGGTCAGGCACGCTACGAAATCGACGAGGCGCAAGCGGAAGTCGTGCGGCAAATCTTCGCCTGGGTGGCACTGAAACGCTGCTCGATTGGCGAGGTGTGCCGGCGTCTGCAGCAGCGTGGTATCCGCAGCCCGCGTGGGAAAACGTACTGGGATCGCAGCACCGTATGGGGCATGCTTAATAACTCGGCCTATATCGGCAAGGCCCAGTTTGGTAAGACGCGCGTGGGACCGATGCGGCCTCGATTACGTGCCCAGCGCGGCCGACCGTTGCAGCCACGTCAGGCGCATTCCACCTATGACACTCCTACGGAAGAACGGGTCTCGATCACGGTGCCGGCCATCGTGGACGAAGCTTTGTTTGCCACCGTTGCGGAGCAATTGATGGAGAACCGGCGGCGGCAGCGGCAACGAAAGCGAGGTGCGAAGTATTTGCTCCAGGGACTGCTGGTATGCGGCCAGTGTGGCTATGCCTACTACGGCAAACCCTTGAGTCGCTCGGCGCGTAAGGGGCGCCTGCGTGAGTACGCGTATTACCGATGCGTTGGCACAGATGCCCATCGTTTCGGGGGCAAACGCGTGTGCAAAAACAAGCAATGCCGAACCGATCTTCTAGACCGAGTTGTTTGGGAAGACGTGTGTGCCTTGTTGGCCGAGCCCGAGCGCGTGCGTGCCGAGTATGAACGGCGCCTACGTGGTCGACGCAAGAAAACAGGACGCCCCGCGGAGCAGTTAGCGAAGATGATCGGCAAACTACGTAGTGCCATGACACGGTTGGTCGACGCCTACCAAGAAGGACACCTCGAGAAAACCGATTTTGAGTCGCGCATGGTGGGCCTCAAAGAGCGCTTGCAGAAGCTGGAAAGAGAAGAAGAGGCTGCCGGAAAAGCGGAATGGGAACGTTCGAACTTGCAGGTTATGATCGAGCACGTCGAGATGTTTGCCGAACGCGTGCAAGCTGGACTACAAGACGCAGATTGGCACACGCGCCGAGAGATCATGCGTGCCTTGATCAAACAAGTAGAAGTGGGCGAGGACGGTATCCGCGTGGTGTATAAGGTGCAACCCTGCCCTTTTGATCCAAGCCCCGAAAGGGGCAGTTCGCAACATTGTTGGAGGCGTGATCAGTCCGCTGCTGGCGAACATCTACCTCAATCCGCTGGATCACTTGGTGGCCGAGGCAGGCTTCGCCATGGTCCGGTATGCCGACGATTTCGTGATTCTGTGTCGTACACGCGAGGATGCGGATCGAGCCTTGGCACGGGTACGGAATTGGGTCGCGGAGAATGGCCTGACGCTGCATCCGACCAAGACGAAGATTGTGGACGCGCGTACGGACGGTTTCGACTTTCTGGGCTACACCTTTCGCGGGTCGCTGCGGCTTCCCCGAGAGAAGAGTCTGGCCAAGTTGAAGGACACGATCCGAGCGAAAACGCGCCGCACCCACGGGCACAGCCTGACCTGGACGATCCGGTCGCTGAGGGCAACGCTGCAAGGATGGTTTGGGTATTTCCGCCATTGTCATTGGAACGTCTACGCAAGCCTGGACGGCTGGATTCGCGGACGTTTGCGGAGCATTCTCCGCAAGCGAGCGGGCCGCCGCGGCCGGGGCCGTGGAGCGGACCATCATCGTTGGCCTAACGCTTACTTCGCCGAACAGGGGTTGTACAACCTGAGTGCGGCCCATGTTCGATTCCTTCAGTCCCTGACGGGACCCTAACGGGTAGTCACCAACCGGAGAGCCGGATGCGGGAGATCCGCCCGTCCGGTTCGGAGGGAGGGGGGACCGAACCCAATCGGTCCTCCCTACCCCTATCCTCGAACTTGATCCAATATTTTACATGTAGAAGCCAGCGTGATCGACCGCAGCCCAAGGCCTTCGCATCCGCTCTCACTTGCCCCTGAAGTCCGCGGCAAAGGCCGTTGCGTTCAGATACTCGCCGGTCGCGTGCTTCGTCAGCTCGTTCCAGCTCAGCGTTCGACCCGGCTCGAAGACGCGCTTCTTCATGAACGATCCTACCTCCTTGTTGCCCACGTAAATCACCGTGTCCGGATCTGCACCCTGATAGACGTCGCGCGCGATCGCATGATGCACTTGCGAGGCGAAGAGCTGTCCCATTTGGTAGTTGTGGTAATAGACGGGAGCGCTCACGATGTGGATCTTGCTGCCATAGTCGGGCGCCTTGCGGCCGGCCGGCCGTTTTAGCAGTTGATACTTCTCGACCAAGTCCCACCAAAGGGCGCTCAGGTCCTGGTCCGGGTTCTCGTACATGCCCTTCTCGAAGCGGAGCATCACCTGGCACCAGCGCGAGAAGATGAGGAGCTGGTTGCGCTGCATCTTGGCTGCCGTCTCGTCGAATTCCTTCGGGTTCGAAACATGCAGCCCCATTTTTTCCAACCAAGCGCGCTGCTTCGAGAGGCGTTCGAACATCATCGCCACGCCTTCGGTCGTCAAGATGTGCGATTCCAGACGCAGAGGAAACGGCAGCGAGCGCGGGATGTTCTTGCTGCTGTAAACGGAATGTCCCACTTCGTGCAACATCGTGCCCATCCAGTATTCGTTGTTGACGATGTTGGCGAGCACGCGCACGTCGCCCTCCCGGTCGATGTCCGTGCAAAAAGCGTGGGGGCTCTTCCCGGGCTTCTCGTAGAGGTCGCTGCGCGCCAGCACCTCGTCGACGGGCAGGCCGATCGAGGCGTAGAACTGCCGGCACAGACCGGGAAGATCTGCCTTCGTGTAGGGCGTATCGATATTGATCGCAAAGACCGCGGGAGATTCCTGGAAGAACGGATCGTGATAGTGCCAGGGCATCAACTGGTCGGTGCGAACCTGGTAGTCCGCGACGAGCTTGGCGTCGATCTCGGCCTTGGCGGCGCGGAACGGTTCACGCGTCAGGTCGTCCAGCTCGTCGAAGAGCTTGATAAGATCTTCGCCCTTCTGTTCGTTCAAGAAGAGCTGCAGGGCATGGTAGTTTTTGAAGCCAAGCTTGGTGGCCGCCTCATTGCGCAGCTTGACGAGTTCACGCAGGTCGGCCTCGACCACCCCGCCGACCGCCTTGCTCGACTCCCAGACCTCCTTTCTCCGCTCCGAATCCTTCGAGTTCTTCAAGATCCGCCGCACCTCGCTATCGGTCATCTCCTTGCCGTCGACCTTGGCCCGGTAGACGTTGAACGACTTTTCCACCTTGTTCGCCAGCGCCGTGATCTTTTTGAGCAGATCGGGATCGACCTGCTTTTCCAGGTAGGCGAGGTAAAGGACGTCGATTTCCCGCGCGAGGACCGGATCGTCGATGCCCCCCTGCCTTTTGATCTCCTTGAGTTCGCGGAACGCCTCGGGGTTTGCGAGGGCTTCATCGATACGGTTCTGGGTGCGCTCTTTTTCCTTGAAGTCTTCGTCCTTTCCAGAAATATTCGCGTTCCACCACGCCAGGCCGGCGGCCACCTCCAGGGGACGCAGCTTCGCTTCATGGGTCTTGACGAACTTCGCCGCCCGCGCGCTGCCCTCCGGACTCGCAGAGATAGCCACGGGACGCCACACCACAAGTACGGAGAGGATCGCCAGCGCGACCGGAAAGAGCAAGCGTAAACAAAGCATGTCTATCACCTCAATTAGATTGGACTATCTCAGCGCAGTAGCCCTGCTGAGGGGAGTGTTGTTGGATTTATGAATTTGAACCGCGGAAGGAAGAGGGACTAGGGGCGAGGGGTGAGGGGTGAGGAAGATGGCGTTCTAATTCCAAGGCTCTGCCTTGGGACTTTCTGCCCGCTCGGGCGCCAGGGCTGCGGGCTGCAGTTTGCTATCTACCACTGCTTGCGGTTGCAACACCCAGATGGTCCGGCGTTTCTCCACGACCACCAACGGGGGTAATTGAAAGTAAGCAAGCACGCGCTCCGTCTGTCCCGGTAACTGCGGATAGGAGCCGCATTGGTCGGGGGGCGGTAAGTTGAAGTAGATGGCTACTTTATCCATATCTCGGCCGGGGTCCACGGGTACGGCAATGCGCCACTCTTCCAGGGGAACCTTTTCCCAGAGCTGGCGGGTGAGTTCGGACCTTCCCGCAATACCCCAAACCATCCTGTTCTCATGGCGCTCGTGGAGGATCAAGTTAGCATGGTAAACCGCCGGCCAGACCTTCCAATAGTTGCCGGCCACGTGCGTACAACGCGCGGCCAAGATATCCTCGGTGCAACTTCCCATGTGTTCATCGAGTACGGCGTGGGATGCGCGCAAAGAGGGGTGATAAGTGGTCAGGGCGGCAAGGACCAAGCAACCAGCCGCCAGCCCGCACAGACACTTCCGCACGCGTCCCGGCAGGGCAGCTCCGAGGGGAGCCAAAGCAAGGATGACAATGGCCCCCTGGACGAGAAAGATCACGGGGTGAGAGTAACGGAAGTTGCACCCATTCAGATAGGTCCAGCGCCGCGTACCCATGAAGAGGAAATACGTAGCCGCTCCCGATATCAGCACTGCGCCAGCGCGCCAAGCTGGAGGGCCACGACGCCTTACGGCAGGCACGGCCAGCAGAAGGAACCCGGCACCCAAAACCCCGGCGAGAAACCAAGGCCAGTAGTGTGGGGCCTGGGCATTCCAGGCATTGACAGCTAGTTGTCGCCACATCTTGGGCCAATCGGCGCTGGGCTGCCGGCCGACCACCGTGCGCCCGTAGGGGTAGACAGCGCTGGCCCAATGCATGAAGGCAAGGCCCATGGCCATCCCGCCGCCCAGCAGAAGCATGGCAATGGTCATCTCCGCATTCAGCACTCGGCGTACCCAATTCAGAGAGTGCCCAATCCAGGTGGGGCTGTCGGTCCCAGATGGAGGGACGGCCGGCAACGGAGAGTCTATCCCAAAAAAGGCACTGGACCATTGACTTCCAGGGGTCGAGTTCCCTTCTTCCGAGCGACTCTTCGCTTGTCGGCACCAGAGATGGCGAAAGACAACAATCGGGCCAAGCACCAGGGCGGTCCCCGTGTACTCCCAGTGGGCCAGCACGAGCAGCCCCAAGGCCAGAAGGAGCCGCCACATGGGCGCCCTGCCGGAGGGGCCATCCTCCGCCAGCACGAGGGCCCCCAGCCCCGCGGCCAGCCAAACGCCATAGAAAGTGTTGACCGTGAAGTCGAAGCAAAACGGGAGCGGCGCCAGGGCCAGAAAGGCGGCGGCACTGACCAGGCCGACCAAGGGGTAGCAGCCGTCACGGAGCAAGTAGCGGGGTAACAGGAGCATGGCGCTCAGGGCGGCGAAGATGCAAACGGCATTTTGGTACAGCAAATTGGCAAGTGGACTGTGAAAAGGGATGGCCAACAAGGGCACGAGCATGCCCATGCGATCCAGGCCCCAATAGAAGGGAGTCCAGTGCTGAAGGCTAATCACCTCCATGAGGATCGAATCGGCCGACGAGCCGCGCTGGAAGCGACCAACGGGCACGCAGAGTGCAACCGCCGCGCAAACCAGCAAGTAAGGCCACAGCCTCGGTATGCGGGCCTCGGCCGTGCTCATGCACTTGCTTCCTTTCGTGATGAGCAAGACTCGTCACAAACAGGTCTCCTATAGAACATTTCGCCCCCGCTGGTCAATTGCGATCAGCCAAAGCCACAGGTCTGGCAGCCTTTCCGGCGGATGCTACGCTCTGGCCTGTTTGACATCCGATGGCCATTGCCCAAAAATCTGGCTGTGATTGGTCGGCAGGGAAACGCTCCGTTTTCGTGCGGTGGTGCTCCCCGAATTGAAGGTCTAACCATATAATCACAACTCCCGTCCGGCTTTCTACACCAGGGAGTTTGCCAATGTTGAAGAAAAGTCTCTTGGATCTGGCGGGTGTGCTGGCGATTGCCTTTGCGGTGGGCGCCCAAGCGCGGGCAGGCATAATCGTTTACCCAAATCGGATGGCATTCGGTGCCGCCGTGCCAGGCGCCACCGTGGAAACTTTCGACGAAGTGGCAGCCCCGACTACTATTCTCAACGGCACAGCGTTCAACGGTGTCACCTATACCTCCAGCACGGGTAATCCGCTGATCACTTCCGCCTATCTTCCGCTGAGTCCACCAAACACCCTGGGCGAAGATGTGAATGGCTTCTTCGCTTCCTCGGATACGATCACGTTCACTTTCCCCGGCCCGGTCACTGCATTCGGAATCTCCATTAGCACGTTTGACATTAGCGCCGGCGGCTACACGGCGACTGACAATCTGGGCGACATGGTTGGAAGTTTTTTTGATCCGTTCCCCGGATTCTCGAACGGTGAATTTATTGGCTACACCTCTACCGTACCCTTCAACGCGGTGACGATTGCCGCCCCCGGCGGCTTTTCATTCACCCTGGATAATCTTTCCTACGCCTCTACCGTCCCCGAGCCGGCAACGCTGTGCTTGTTGGGCATAGGCACACTCTGCCTGGTCGGCAATAAGAGCCGCCGGCGGCAGCGTCATAGGGCGTGCCTCTCAAAAGACCCAAAAAATATTGCCGGGTGAGATGCATCTGCAGAGCCCACATGATGCCCTTTTTCGTGGTCCGCTCCTCTTTTCCTAAAACTTCTCGCTTCCTCATTTTCTGGCGAAGTTCGACACGCCGCTCGCCCTGGCCGCATGATCCTGCCCCCATATAGGGGAAGAACCAGTACGCGATCCACAGGCCGTTTCCTAACCAACTCGATTGGAGATGCAGATGGGACTAACAACTTGGGCTAAAACGTTCCTAAGAAGCTCCAGGACAGCATCCAATCATGAAGGTCCACGAAGGACACTTTTACGACGAAGACCATCGTTCGAAATGTTGGAGTCACGGACGCTCCTGTCGAACTCCAACATTATTCTTTCCCTCACGCCTGTCGCACCACTTGGCAGCCTGGTCTACCAAAACTCGACTAGCCAAACGATAGCACCCCCGGGCAATACCGACACGTTCGCACTCTCGATCGCTCCCAATGAGACCCTGGCGGCCGTCGTTCAGCCTACGTCCGCTCTTTTGAAGCCGACTCTCACCTTGATTGCCCCCAGTGGCAACAGCCTCGGCACCGTCACGGCGACCGCAGGCAAAGATGCGGTAATTCCGCTGGTCCCGAGTTTAGAGGGAGGCACATACAAGTTCGTCGTCAGCGGTGCGAGCGGCTCCACCGGCGCCTTTACGATCAATACCATTCTCAACGCGCTTGCGGAGCCCGAGAGCTACGGCGGCCCAAGTGACGACACGCAGGCCACTGCCCAGCCGCTCGACAGCTCCGCCATCGTCTTCGCTGCCCAGGACAATCGCATGGCGGTGCTGGGTTCGATCCAGAGCGCAGCGGACAACGCCGACACTTATTCTTTCCAGCTCCTTGCCGGCGAGAGCGCCACGGCGGCCGTCGCCGCCCTCAACGGCAAGACTGTCCGTTTCGCGCTCGAGGACGACCAGGGCAATGTGCTGGCCCTCAGCCAAACCGGCGCGACCAACCTCAGTGCCTTCCTCAACAACTTCGTGGCACAAAGGGCCGGCACCTACTACGTCTCGGTCACGGGCGCCGTTGGAGTTACCTACAATCTTGTCGTCACACGGGGCGCAGATTTCGCGACCCAGCCCAACAACACCTTTCCTGGGGCCCAGGACATTAGCGCGACGCAGGAGGCTGGCCCCAACTTCGGCGGGGTGCTGGGGTATCTCTCCAACACGGCTCCTAACTTCGGAGCGGATTATTACGCCGTGCATGCCAATGCCGGCGACAATTTGCATTTTGCCACGAGCACCCCGGCCGGCGGGCTCAACAACTTGTACCCCGAACTCCTGCTCTTCGATGCGAACGCCAACCTGGTCGCGATCGCTGACGGCAACGCCTTCGACGGCAGAAACTCGGTGATCGACTTCTCGGTTCCGGGCGGCGATGCCGGTTCCTGGACCATCGAGGTCACGTCGGCCGACGGGTCGACTGGGGACTACGGCCTCTATGTCACCGGTGCAACCGGCGCCTTGTCCCCCTTGTTCGTTGCCGGCACCAATCCCCCCACTGGGGCGCTGGTGCAACCGCCGACGGCCATTACGATCACCTTCAATCAGCCGGTCTATGGGCCGTCGCTGACTCCTGGCGAGCTAACCGTCAACGGCGTGCCCGCCAAGGGCGTGTCCCTCAACAACGCAAACACCGTATCTTGGACACTTCCCGCCGGGGCCATTGTCGCGGGTAGTAACGTCTTCGTGCTCGCCACCGACCCGGTAACTGGACAGTCGGTGGAGGACGTCAGCGGCGCGGCCGCCATCAACTTCAACTCGAGCTTCACGAGCATTCAGGCCTCAACCGGCTCATCCAATCCACCTCCCGGTTGGCCAGGGCCCTTCAACACCAATTTTTCGGTTTCGCTCGCTCCAGTGGCACCCCTTGGCAGCCTGGTCTACCAGAGCTCGACCAGCCAAACGATTGCGGCGCCGGGGTATACGGACACATTCATACTCTCGATCGCTGCCAATGAGACGCTGTCGGCGATCGTGCACCCTACTTCCGCCCATTTTCTGCCGACTCTTACCTTGTTCGCCCCCAGTGGCAGGAGTCTCGGCAGCGTCACGGCGGCCGCAGGCAAAGATGCGGTAATTCCACTGGCCTCGAGTTCAGAGGGAGGCACATACAAGTTCGTCGTCAGTGGTGCGGGCGGCACCACCGGCGCATTCACGATCAATACCATTCTCAACGCGCTTCCGGAGCCCGAGAGCTACGGCGGCCCA
>Ga0208044_1000134_pt1 | contig 70369 bp, 159 predicted proteins | sample Sb_taG_8_FD_187712 | JGI IMG/M metagenome (GOLD analysis project Ga0208044, IMG submission 187712) | Peat soil microbial communities from Weissenstadt, Germany - Sb_50d_c_BC metaG (SPAdes) (version 2) | ecosystem: Environmental > Terrestrial > Soil > Wetlands > Peat | place: Germany...
CCAGCAGCGACGACGACTCGGACAGCTCCCTCGCGGGCATCGCGATCCTGCTCGCGGTCATCGCGGTCCTCGCAGGCGTCGTGACCGCCGCAGCGATCATCCGCACCGTCGCCGAGCGTACCGCTGCCAACCGAAGGCTCGAATACGAGACCTAACGCGTTTTTGCAGCTTGCTCCATACGCTTCTTGGCATGCTCCAACGTCGCCCACGAACCGATATGTTCGTCATCGATGAGGCCTATCCACGAGCGCCAGCCTCCCCGAGCCTTCGCTTCGAGGATTTCTAAATTTTTACCTTGAACCACGGCGATGTATTCGCCTGCGCGCACACGCTTCCAGATGCTCGTCATGGCTCCTCATTGGAGCATGCGCAGGCGTCGCTTACTAGCGGCTCGCGGTCTGGAGGTACCTCTGGTACGTTCATCGAATGCACGCTCTTTTGTGGGCCGCGGGCGGTTTCGGTCTTGGTTGGTTGATCGGACGATCCCGGTCCGCCGATCATCATGCAGCCGGAGACACGACCGTCGGCGATTTGACGGACACATTCCGCCGCGAACCGTGGGAGCAATCCTGCATCCAGGTGCAATGGAAAAGCACGATGAAGAGCTGCCCACCGGGATTCACGCGCGACACGTTCTCGAATCCGGTCGGCTGGTTTTGTTGCCCGTCAGACTCCCGTGCGGAGCAATACGCTGGTCCGTACCTCGTAGGGCCTGGATTCGGGTGATGAAATCGATGCTGACCTATCGCGTCGAGATCGCTTTGGCCCAGTGGTCCAGTCCGGAGATCAGGTCCTCGGCCGCTTCCTCCGGGGTCTCGCCGCTGCCGTAGATCTCCGTCGGCCGTCTCCGCAGATCCTTCAAAGCAACCATGATCACGATCGTGCATCCCAGGCGATCGATCTTCAGCATCGGCTCGGATACCTGTTTCATGTGACCGCGGCGCACGAGGAGCGGGTGTTCGTCGATGGCGTCCTCGATCTCTCGGAATAGGTGTTCGGTGCGGCTGTCGAGTCCCATCTCCGCCTAGATTTACCATATCTTTTGCCGCTGCTACTACCAACGGCTCGCGGTTTGGAGCACGAGGTTGTTCATGCCAGCCCACCGGAGGATGACCTGGTCCTCGCGGTGCGTCGTCGGACGGTTGAATCGCCCCCGCGCCTGGACGATCGCCTTGCTGCCGTTCTGCACTTCGAGCGTGACCATCGCCCAGTTGCCGGTGTCGCCCTTGCCGTCCTCCATCGTGACCGACCAAATCGAGATCTCGCCGCGCTCGATCCGGGGAGCATACGAATAGACGCAGTGGCCCATGCGACGGCCCTCCTCGAAGAGCGCGTGCGCCGTGAGCAGTTCCTCCACGCGCCACCTCTCGTGGACAGTGGCGCCGGAGGATTCCTTCCGCGTGTAGTCGCCGAACGCCGCATCCCTGAAGCCGCTCTTCGTGAAGATGGTCGCCTTGACCGACTTCACCTTCGTGAGGTTGCCGTGCCACTCGCGCATCGCGCGCACCATGGCGAGCGCGCTGCGGCCCTTCATCGAGAAGCTCGGATCCTCGTGCCGCCTGTGGTCGATGTAGTCGAAGAGCGGCCCGACTTGGTTCGGGTCAAACATGCCGATCTTCCCGAACCACGAGAGCACCGTCTGCCAGAACGCCTCGTCGTCCTTGGTGCCGATGCGTCGCGCGTACCGCGTGGCCTTCCACGCCGCGAAGAAGCGCGCGCTCGTCCCGGCGGCCTTGGCCTGGACCCGGCGGAGGGCCTCGGTGAGCTTGCAATCCGCAGACGTCTGCGACAGCTCGTGGCACATCGCGCGCGTGAGCGGCACGGGGAAGGCGCTCTTTGCGCATTGGTAGAATGACTTGCCCGTCGCGACGTCCGCCACGAGCGGCGCATACAGGAGAGCGTTGTCCGTGTCGAAAAAAGCATTCCAGAAGACGGCCGGGATCGGGTAGAGCGCGAGCAGGTGCTCGCACAGCGATCGGTAGAGGGTCTCGCGCCCTTTGCCGCGCGGCTCCCAAGCCTCGATGGGCCTCACGGGCGTGAGGTTCGCGACGAAGCTCAACGCCGTCACGTACGTGGGCTCGAGGAGCTTGGGCGCCTTGTCTTCGAGCACGGTGAGGAGCTGGTCGAGCTTTCCCGACCGAAGCGCCGTGGGGACACGGCCCAAGACGGACGTGTGCGTCCGTTCGGCCTTGCGCGCGAGGGCGGCTTGTAAGCCCGCTTCGCGCCGCTTCTCTAGCTCGGCGCGTTTCGCATCCTCGGCGATGCGCTGCTGGCGGAGCGTCTCGAAATACTTACGCGACGCCTCTCGGTCTTTGCGGTTCACGATGAAGACTCCTTGCTGGAGGGCCTACTGCCAGGGCCCAGGTACGACTCTGCTGGATTGGATTGAGCATCGTCATGACCTGCTTCATCGTGATCTCCTTCAGTCCGAGGGTGTGGAGCCACTTTAGCACGCCCTCGTCGCTTCACTTCGTGGGGCCCGGCCTGCTATGGCCGATGGCCACAGCATGCGTGCTTGGCTAGTGGCTGGGTCCAAGGACTTCCCGAGGAGGCGATCTCTGACATGGGCTCAGCCTCTTGGTAATCTTCGTGAATGAAGACAAGGATGAGCGGAGCGTGACGACGGATCTCGGAGCTAAATTCGGGCCGATGCCGACGATACCGTTCGAGATCGTGGAAGGCTCCATGTCCATCCTGAGGATCGGGCCTGTCACCGTGCCCCTCTTGTCGATGGTCCGGATCGCGATGAGGTCAGAGATGCAGCTCCTGCTTCGGAGCCCGAGACTCGAGATCCAGATCATGCCGGGCGTGGCCATGAACTGCGAGATCGTGGACATCTGGGTCGGCGAGGAGCGCCCGAACGTTCCCCAAGACCGAGACGCGCTCGGCGTCATCCGCCCCGGCGAGCTGCTCCAGGCCATCTTGCAGAATCACATGTCGCAGAACGCGAACGCGAGCGTCGTCGTCGAGGGCGACGAAGTCCGAGTCGTGCATTGGGGCGCCCTTTGCGTCCACAAGGATGGCGGCGGATGCGCGAACTGCCGATGGCGAACGCGCTGCCGCCACGAGGAGTGCGAGCGCTCTCCCGAGATGGAGTGGAGGTGCCACGATGCGCGAGAGCAGGAAGAGCTGCGGAAGATCGCCACGACACCGACGGCGGCCGGCGGGGTGAGCGGCTCGTCGTCCTTGTGGCGCCCGTGGAACCCTCTCACGTGAGAGCGCGTCAGTCGTCGTAGCTCACGACGACGATCGCTGGGAACGCTACCACGTCGAGGTAGTCGAGCGCCTCGATGCGATGGGAGCCCTCGATGATGAAAGCCCCCTTCTCGAACTCGATGCCCACGATGAGCGGGTTCAGCTCCCCTGACTCACGGATCGCTTCGGCCAAGCGCTTGACGCGCTCGGAGACTCTCGAACGCCATCCAGCGGGCGGCGAGGGACCCATGTCGCTCATCTTCACGACCCGGATACCTGGGAGCGTCTCTGACTCGCCGAAGTAACCGTCGATCGAGTCCGTGTTTGGAACGTCCTTGCGGACGAAGAGGTCGTCCACGTACTTGCCCGCCTTCGGGTAGCGCGCCTCCGCTTCTTCGTAGACGAATTGAGCAGTCTCAGAATCCATGCGTCACCGCGTGAAGAGCCAGCGCCAGAACGGCCCAAGGATCAACCTGCTCGGGATCTGGATGATACGCCTCACGATGTAGTCGCGCTTGTACTCGCGGGACTTCATCGCCATCGTCCTGAACGCCGACCGCGCTTATGCTCAGGCCCGAGCGCCCACGCGAGCGTCTTGGGAGATGGGTTCACGATGCACGCGTCGTCTGACTTGATCGCGCGCAGCGGCGCGCGCATCTTCTCATCAAGCCGGGCGATGATGCCGGGTTTGTTGAGCGAGCTTGTCCCCGTCGGGATGAACGCAGCCGACTCGATCACTTCTGCCGCTTCGATCTTCATTTCAGTGCTCCGTGACCTCCGCGAACAACTTCGGCGCATGCCGATAGTGCGGGACCTCGCGGCAGGACGAGGTAGTTCGCGTAGGTAAGCCCGAACCATCCGTGCACGGGCTCGATGCTTGGGCTCGTGACGACGTGTGAAGCCCGCGCGCCGCGTTTCTTCTTCGTCTTCGTCTTCGCGCTGATCTTCATTCGCGCTCCTTGCCGAAGCCCTTCATGTCGATGCCGTTCAGCTCGACTTTCAACCCCTCGTCGTCCATCGCGCGCACGATCGCGCGGCAGTTGTCTCCGCCCTCGCAGATGACGCTGTCGCCCATCCGCGTGCGTTCGCCGTCACCGTCCGAAAGGTGCTCGTCCATCCACGCCTTGCCGGAGCGCGTCAGGGGTTCGATCTCGTAGAGGCCCCACTCGCCCGTGATGATGACGTCGTACTGCTTGAGCTTCTTCGCAGCCACGCTCAGCGCCACCACTTGATCGAGTTCGACGCGGTCGGTAAGGCGTTCGCCCAACCCTTCACGTGTTCAGGGGAGCCCTGCGACCAGTTCGAACCATGGTAACGGAGGGCCGCTTCACCGCGTTCGGCGAGGCTCCATTCTTCCCAATCCTCGCGCGATGCACCGTGAGTCTTGGCGATACTGGGTGCGTACTTACCTTTGTCCCAATCGAGATCGTCTTCGTCGAAGTCGCCTGTGATGACGTAGTACCAACCCTCACGCTCCTCGTCAGGATCGATCTCGACGATCTCGACGGAGTTACCCTCGACGCGTGCGAGAACCGCTCCGTACTCTTTCGGGTTCACGTCGCCGCCGATCTGTTCCCATCGCGCCATGATCTCTCCTGCTTAGCTCCGGTTCGTGTTTCGTGTTTCGTCGCTATAGATCGATTCTTACTTCCGTCGGGCGCGCTTGGTCTGTTTCGAATGACGCTCCCGCATCACGTGCTTGAGATACGCGTGAGCGTCGAGTATTTCTCGCGTGAGTGATTCGGGCCATTTCTTGCTGGATATGTGAGTGAAGCGCAACATCAACTCGTCGACGGCCTCCTCGAGCAACTGCGGCAGGTAACCGCCGATGTCGGGATCGTGTTTGCCCGGAAGCTCGTACGTCCCGCTCAAACCAGCGTCACCCTCGACCCGTTTGCCATTAAGGATAGTATTCGCGCTTACGCGGTACTGGTACGCGACGTATCCTTCCTCTTCGGGATCGGGCCCGTCTCCGTCCCAGCTTGCGTCTCGATCGACCGAACGCTCCACGTCGAAATGAACATGGGGCGCGACTCTCTCGAGCGTCCTGAAGATAGTCTCGGGCGACGTGGGCATGGCTCCTTACTCCTCACTCATCTTCTCGACGAGCAAGCCCAGCATACCCCACAGCGCCGCGTGCCCAAAATCCACGCAACCCCGCCCGGTCATCGCTAGCTCTCCATCTTCGGGTAGAAAATGACCTCGGTGCGTGCGCCGGCCACGCGCTCTTCTTCGGTCGGGAGCGACACATTGGCGAGTTTGACGTCTGTGACCCCCGCCGCGGCGGCGATGGCGTCTCTGCTTGGGCAGTCTTCGTTTCCCCATGCGTATCGAGGGGGACTGGTGAGCATGATGACGTCACCCCGAACGTCGATCTGCCACCCCTTCGGTTCCCATTTTTCGCGCCACTCGCACCACGGCTCGAAAAGATCGAGGACCCGACGCAGTTCCTCCAAGTCCCACTCCGAGTAATGCTCAAGCGCGTCGTTCACGGCCTTGCCGATGTCGCCGTCCCACGTCTCCTTAGCCTCGTCGAGGACGAACTCGGCGACCTCGGTGTCGCTCTTGTCGAGCCACCTGCGAACGTATTCTTCCCAATTCGCCGGAGCCCAGCACTTCCCCATCACGTGTACTCGATCACTTCCGGGGGCCACGTCTTGAGTTGAGCCTTATGCCCGTACTTGTCGGCGATGATGCCCTTCTCGACTCGTTTCGCCTTCTGGAGCATCCGCATGTCCTCGTCCTCGATCCAGGCCTTGTCCTTGGCGTAAAAAACACTGCGGCCCTCATCTTCTGCCTCCCCAAGTTCCTCCTCCGTTGCCTCGGAGCCCATGAACTCAGGGAAATTCTCCTCGGCGATCTCCACGGCGTCGCCCTCATTGTCGGCGTACACGAGGATGCGGCTCATGTCGTATCCCTGTCCCATCCCGATGAGCCACGGGTCGCCGTCGCTCTCGTCGCCGTAGACATGGTCCACGTTAATCCACCCCTCGCCTCGGACGAGCGCGAACGTCTCTTCTTCCTTCTTCGACATGGCGTCGCTCCCTTGCTCACGTCAGCTCTTGCAGCTCGCTCGTCAGCTCCGCCAGGCCCGCGAGCGCGTCTTTGATGTTCGCGCGAAAATCGCGCTCAGTTTCGCACGTCTCAGCGTTCTCGAGGTTCTCCCCGATTTCCACGAGCTTTGTGGTGAGCGCACCGATTTCCGCTTGCCTGTCTTCGAGTGATGCTTTCGCCATAGCTTTTCCTCATCTCCTCACATCTTCTCGACGAGCAAGCCCAGCATACCCCACAGCGCCGCGTGCCCAAAATCCACACAACCTCGTACCGGCTCGGCACAGTCCTTTCGCGAGTAATCCCACGAGCACGCCTCGAGCACCTCGCGATCGATGTGGCACCCAGCGTACTCGACGCCCGAGAGCGTCCCCGCGTAGATCGCGGCGCGCACGTACCACGGCAACTCACGTAAGCGCGGCGCGAGCATCATGACGGCGGCGCCGCCGATGGCGTACACGGGCAGGAACGGAACGCGCTCGCCCTTGAAGAGCGCTGAGTAGCGCGGCTCCTTGGAGAGCACGTTCTCGATCGCCCAGCCCCCGGCACCGAAGAGCGCGGCGCTCGTGACGAGGTCGCTCGACTTCATCGATTTGCCCTCTCGAGTTCGAACGTCTCATTGAACGCCGGGTCGAGGCACCTGAGGGCGTCCTTCGGGAACTGCGGGTCGGCTTCCACCGTGAACATGAGGTCTGGGAACACCTCGAACCTGACGCGTGGGGGAAAACCGGGCCCGTCGTACCCTTGGTACGTGATGGTGAACGTCGCGCGCTCGGTGCCGAACTTGGGATCGCCGTTGAAGTAGGGACCCTCGAAGAGGAATTCCTCTTTCTGTTTCGACCGCTGACGGAAAGACCCGCGCAGATGCAGCACGCACCGATCGAGCACGCGCTCCGCGAGCACTTTGAAGCTCCGCGGACCGCGGTGACCGTAGACGACGCGCGAGGGTTTCGCCGTCCTCACTTCAGCGCCCCCGCCCAAGAGTCGAGCATCTCGACGAGTTCGAGCGCGGCGTCCTCGGCCGTGTCGCCGCGACCGTGGATCGGCGCCGGCTTCTTGCGACTCCCGCGGTACCGGGCCTCGACGCTCACCTTGAACCGCCCGGAGCCGCTCCGCGTCATCTCGAGCTTCGCCTCGCCACGGCGCACGAGCTTCGGGTGTTGATCCACGGCCTTCTCGACCTGGTACAGGATCTCGTTGTAATCGTCCACGCTACCCCTGCACCGAGACGCGCGGGAGCGAACGAATGCCGAGCATGTTCCAGCCGCTCTTCGTGAGCATGTCCTCGGACCACGCCGCCGCGTTGCCGCTCTGAGTGTCGCGGAAAACGAGGAACTGTTTCGAAGAGTCGAAGAACCAGATGAGCGCGGGATCGGGCTCGGTCCTCGGCAATGGATTGGGGTGTTTCGCGGACGGGCGGTACGTGAAATTGTCCGACGTTGGCTCCGCGGGCATGCGCGCGAGCGCTTTCAGGTTCCTCATGATCCCTCTTCTTCATTCCGATCGAAATCGAGGTAATCGTAGTACTTTTCCCATTCCCTCACGACGGGGTTCGATTTCTTACCCTTCTCGCGCTTCTCGCGATCCTCACGCACGGCCTCGATCACGTACTCCTCGCCTTCACTGGTGAGTTGGTTCTCGAAGAAGATGCCGCACTCCGCGCAATGCTGCGGAGAGTCGCCCTCCTCGTCGCTCTCGTTATAAGGCCCCGCCGGGTAATTTTCCGAATCGACGTTGTGAGTATCGGACGGATTCTTCGGGATACGCGCCACTGGGATCTTGCCTTCCCAGGCCTTCTTGTCCAGGTCCTTCATGATCTCCTCGGCGCAGTTCGAGCAGTAGATTCCTCCCTTGTAGATGTACGCATTCACCCGTCACCTCACGACGCGGAAGTAGATCACGACTCGCGGCTCGTGCTCGACGCTCTCGAGCTTGACTGAAAGCACGCCAGCCGCGGCAGCCACGACGTCGTCCGAAGGGTGTGCGCCGCGGGCGGTCAGGTCGCGCCAGTCGCGCCCCTCGGGAGGCAGGAGCGTAACCGTGCTCACAGAAGATCCTGAGAACAAAGTCTCCATCTCCCAACCCTTCGGCTCCCAGTCCTCGACCCACTCGCAGTACGGCTCGAAGAGATCGACGAAGTGCCGAAGCTCGCGGCTCTGGCCCGTGGGGAGCGATTCGATCGCCATCGAGACAGCGTTCGAGAGCGACGTGTCCTTCGAGAGGGCGGCGATCGTCCTGCCGGCCTCCGAGCGCGGGCTCAGGCGCTTCTTGATGTAGTGCTCGAAGCTCGGCGCTTCACGGCAGGCCACGTCAGTCCTCCTCTTTTTCGGGGAATGGCTCGCCGCAGTTGCTGCATTTGGTTTTGCCCGGCCTACTGAACGCGCCGCACTCGGGGCACGCGGGGTTATTCCATGCGGCCTTGCAGCGACCGCCGGCGATCTCCATGAGCTGCACGAGCGCCTCGCCGCCGACCCCGACGTCGGGGACCTCGAAGGGTCGATCGTCGAGGACGAATTCAGCGTTGTCGTCGAACCATGACGGACCCGCACCCATCGCCATGTAGGCGAGGCTATGGCCGAAGGCCTCGGGACTCGATCGCGTGGGTGAGCCCTCATTCTCGCGCTCGTTCGCCGCGAGGGCCTCTTCGTAGAGTTCGTCAAGCTTCCTGCCGTTGCGCTTCTCGATCGCCTTCGCCCACTTCTCGGCGTAGGTGTGCGCTTCCTCTGGGACGCGCGGCATGATGTCCTCGATGCTCCTACCCCCGAGCCTCTCGCAGCCATGCTCCTCGACGTGATTGGACCAGGCGTCCGCCCAGATGAGCGACGCCATCGCGTCCACGATCTCCGATCGCAAGCTCATCGTGACACCACGTGGTAATCCTCGGCGGAGAGCGCGTCGAGCGCGCAGTGCTCCGGCGCTTCGAGGGCTTTCCTAGTTCGCATCGCGACTCGTGCCGGTCAGTCCGTCGCGGATGATCTCGAGCTGCTCGCGCGTTGCTGCGTCCAAGCCTTTGCTTTCTGCCTCGAGCTGAAGGACGACGGAGAGTGCTTTCTGCCTGCACGTCTCCGCCTTCTCCTTTTTGAGCCTCTCCTTCTGCCCATTCAGCATGAGCGCGAGGCTGACCGCCCAGAGCAAAAAGGCGCACTCGATGGACTCCACGAGCGGTTTGTAGTGAAAGCACAGGATGGATGTCGGCACGACCACGACGAGCAAGAAGGAAATCCCGACGCCGCCGATCCGTCGGTGCGCAGCACGAAAGGCGTTCTTGAGCGCGCTCGTCATCCTCGCCCCAATCTTACGTCCCAATACTTGCCCGGCATCTTGCGCATGAGCGACGCGAGGTAATCGATCCCCTCCTTCTGGGGCACATCAGCAAGATCGTACGATCTCTCTTCCCAGAACTCGGCGATGTTGCCGGCTTGGCCCATGAGCGCCGCGACGATCCGTTCCTTCTGCTCCTTTGTGAGTGCCATGTGCGTCTCCATTCAATCGATCGGATGCTCTTCGGCCCACCGCTCAACGGCGTCGAAAACCTTGTCGGGGTTCTGCGTCGACATCTCGTGGCCGCGAACCGGAATCTCGGTGTACCTCTGTCCAGCGTTCGGCAGCCCGTAGTCTACGGCGGAGTAGAAGTACGTGTACTTGCGAAAACCGGGTTCGCCGTGGCGCCAACGCCGGGCAAAAATCATGAAGCGCCGGTCTTCGCTCTTGGCGTAGATACCCGACTCGCCGATCTTCTTCAGCGTTGACGTGGTCCAGCGAATCACGTTGCCTCCGACCTAGTTCGCACAGGACTCCTTCAGCGTCTTGATCCAGTGCTGAGCGCACTTGTCGAGACCCGCGGGTTTCGGTGCCCTCGCCATGACGACCGCTTTCTTCCTGCACCCCCGAGCCTCTCGCAGCCATGCTCCTCGACGTGATTGGACCAGGCGTCCGCCCAGATGAGCGTCGCCATCGCGTCCACAATCTCCGATCGCAAGCTCATCGTGACACCACGTGGTAATCCGCGACGGAGAGCGCGTCGAGCGCGCACTGAAGCGCCTCTGCGGGGACGGAGCCAGCGCAATCCCCGGACTCCTCGATCACGACCTCGTGCTGAGGCGTGACATGTACGCGCGCTTTCCAGACGACCTCGCGGCGCGGTCGACCGCGGAAGTCGAACGCGTCATAGCCCTCGATGTCGAACGTGTAGTCGGTTCCCCTCGTGTACCTTTTCCCGACCTCGCCCACGATGATCCCGTGGCCGGTCCCGAAGTGACGCGCGCAGCGATCCCGGAGAGCCTGCGCGTGTTGTTTGAGACCCAGCATCGCGTCGTCCTAGGAGTAGATCTTGCCGTCGTCGCCGACGATGAGGTTCGTCTCGCCGAACTTTTTCGAGATATCGGTGAGCTTCTTGCCAAGCTCCTTCGGCCAGTCGCCGTCCCAGAACCCAGCACCATGGCCGTTTCGCGTGAGCCAGAAGTCATGACCCGCCGCCTCCATCACCGGGTAGCCGCGGATAGAGTCCGGGCCGTCCTCGAGCAGCGGCCAAGCCTTGTCGAGGAACTTCTTGCAGTCGACGATCATCTCGTCCTCGGTGTCCTGCGACAGGTCCTCGGGCTCGTAGTTCTTGTCGAGCGGTTCACCGCCGGACTCGTCGCTCTCGTCGTTCGATGACCAGAACGCGGTCTCGACGTACGAATCGAAGAAGTCTTCGAGATCTCTCTTCGAATACCCGGCCATGGCTCACTCCTCCCCGGCTCTCGCGAGATGCGTCGACTCCGAGCACGCGATCGAGACGAACGCGATCGCGGCGCCGAAGACGATGAGCGATCCGCTCGTCTCGTTGATGGCCGAGCCCATCGGGTCCTGCGCAGGGCTAGCCTTGGTGGTGGCGATGCCGAGGCAACCGAGCCCCATCATCCCAAACCCGAGACCTTGACCCAACTTCGCGAGCTTCATCATCGTTCCTTTCGGTGCTTCGCGTTCCGGCGTCTGCGCTTAAGAACAAGCATTCCCTGCGGCGACGGCACGAGCTTCACCTCGTACCCCTTCGCGCGGAGCTGGGCGACGCGCTTCTTCGACTGCTTCGTCGTGAGCCGCCTGATCGAACGCCGCTTGATCGAACTCCGCGGAGGGCTGTAGCCGAGGCAAGGGTCGACCGTTCCGGTCTGCTCGAACAGATCCTTGCCGAGCGCCTTGAGGTTTTGTTTCTCTTTCGGCGTCATCGCGTCCCCCGGTGCCTCGCGCTCCGGCGCTTGCTCTTGAAGACCCGCCACCTGCCGTGGAGCGTCGGCACGAGCCGCACCTTGTAGCCCTGCGCGCGGAGCCGCGCGATGCGTTCCCTCGATCTTCGCGAGAGCGGCCTGACGCGCACGCCGGGACCCTTGGTGAAACCGATGATCATCGCGTGCGGCCGTGGTGCGCCGATCGCTTGAGGGGTCTTCGCATCATGGGTGCACGCATTTTTTGGGTTACCCACCCAATCATCGCATCCTCCCATGGTGCGCCGATCGTTTCGCGCGGCTCCTCGCCGACATGATCTGGTGGGAGGTCGCGGTGGTCGAGATGATCTTGCCGTGGCGCTTCGAGAGCGCGCCCATCTTGTCCAGCTCGTGGCGGAGCGCGTGAGCGTGCTCGGGCGTCGGGCAGATGATCGTGACGCTCCCGCGGCGGACGTTCTTGGTGTGTGCGCGGTGCTTGGTCTTCTTGATGTGAGCTGCCATGTCGTTCTCCTTCTCAGGGTACGCTCTCGAATCGCGGGACGGGCACGGCTAGTCTCTGTCGCCCTTCATCTCGTTGAAGGCGTCCGAGATTTCCTTCCAGCTTACCTCGCCGTAAGCCGTATGAAGCTTGCCGGGCGAGAGGTTCTTCATGTCAGGGGTCCCGTTCGGGAGCATCTCGAGAACGAAGTCTTTCGCCTTCGCTGAGGTGAATCGACCACGGTGTTCAAGGACAGAATGGTAGAGCCCTTCGTCGTTGCCGAACCAAAGGGCGATGTTCCATGTCATCCGATTCTTCCAGCCGTTATACGCCATGGCGTTGTTCCTCCCCCCGCAGTCTACCGCTGCGCGCCCGCCGGGCCAAAATTACGGGAATTGTGTGTCGGCCTCAGTCCGTGCCGGAAGTACCCGTGCTCACGCCCACGTTCACCGCCACGGGCTCGGGGATCGCATCCGTGTACGGGTGCGCCGCGTAGTACGTCATCGCGCGATCGAGTCGCGCTTTCGCCTTCGGGTGCCGGTTGTCCATGCAGCTCTCGCCCGAGTAGGCACAGAGCGAGCCGTGGTACTTGAGCGAATCACGCTCGACGCGCTGCGCGACGCGGACAGCGACCTTCCGGTCGGCGACAAGCTCGGCGCCGCCAATCACGGTGTGGGACGCGAGCACGCTGGGAGCTGCGTACATCTTCGACGAGAGCGTGCCGTCCTCGAGCAGGATGTAGCCGCCTCCCGAGACGTGGATCTGCCAGAGCGAGAACGCGTGCCTGCCGTCGCAGTCGCCGCGCCTGTCGGCGACGTACCCGGCCTGGTTGCACGACCCGTCGTCGACGAACTTCTGGAAGCCCGTCTCCATGCTCGCGATGGCAGCCTGGAGCAGCGCAGTCTTCACGCGGCCGTCGGCGTGTGCGAAGACGGACGGCTCGCTCGCGTCGAGAGCGACGGTGACGATGTCCTCCGCCACGGAATGCAGGCGCGCCTTCGCGTCGTCCTCGCTCTCGCCGTACGGGGTGAGGTTCCGCACCGGGATCCAGGAGAGGATCGCGACGAAAATGTAGCTAACGAGATTTTGCATCCGATCGCCCGTACTTCACGAGCGAGTGGATGACAACTGCAATCGCCACACCTGCACCTGTAGCGAGCAAGAACTCTGCCACGACCGCCTTCGCGATCTCCGCTTTCGGTTTCTCAGTCATGTTCTTCTCTTCGAGGTTTTCCTTGAACTAATACATTGGACTTCGCTCGCAACCGACTGTGCCAAAGGCACGGTCGATTTCTTCTTGCTGGGAAGATGCCGAAGGCGTCGTTACCAGATGTCATCGCAAAATTTCTGCTCGGTGCACGATGCACTCGAGCAGCGGCTTCGGGAACTCCTCGCCTTCCGGTTCGTTCAGATCGATCGTGACATAGCCGTCGTCCGACACATGGATTATCGCGGCGAGCGGGCCGCGGGTGGGCCCGCGCGCGAGCTTGCGCGACATGGAAGCGAAGATGCTGAACTCGTACCCGTCGTCCGCCGCAGAGGCCGTGAGCGGCCCGATGCCCACGAGCGACCGATCGCCTCTCGTCACCCTCTCGCACGCGCTGCGGAGCTTGAGCGCGTACCTGTGGGCGGACGACTTGCCGAGCGGCATCGCGTCAGCGTTCCTCGGCGACGTACTCTTTGATGATCTCGTCGTCCTCGAAGAGCACTACGTCTTCACCGGCCACACGGCCGAAGTTCTCCTCGGAGTCCTCCACGTACGAATGGAACGCTTCCTCGGCTTCCTTGCGACTGAACCCGCTGTAGACGGTGCCGACGTTGCCGACGACAACCCTGTACTCCTCCTCCGACCGCGCCCTCGACGCTTTCTGAGGCTTCGGCAGCTCGACGACCTCGCGCCGAAGCTCACTCTCGGTGCCTTTGGCGAAGTCGAGCCACGATCCATCCTTTTGTCTGCGCTCGGTATAGAGCATCAGGGTCCCCTTGCCACCGAAACCCGTGAAGTATGAAGCACTCCTTGAGAGTCGGAACACTTCGTCAGGAAAACCACGCATACCGAACGTTTTCGGGAACGTGCCGATGACTTCATCGATCTTGTCTTGTTCGTCCTTCTGCATGACCTCTTCCTTCACTTTCGAAAATACGAACGTTCTCCGCGCGAACCGTACTCACGCTCCATCTCGATGCTCCAGTCGCGCTCGAAGTCGTCAAGCTCGTTCTGCATGTCGAGCACTTCCAACTCGGCCTGGTGCACCTTCTGCCGTAACTTCTTCCACTCGTCGTGCTCCGAGGAGTCCTCCAAGAGTTCCAGCTCCCACTTTTTCAGAGTCGTCTTCTCCATGATTCAGCTCTCCCCTCAACGCACCCGCGTATGCCGCGCGCGGCGCTTCGGCTTGCCGCGTTTCTTGTACGCAAGAAACAAGGGTCTTTTGCCCGCCTCGCGCGCCGAAACGCGTGCGGTGTTCAGTGCGATCGCTACAGCCTGACGCTGCGGGTAACCCTCGTGACGAAGTCGTCGAATATTTCGACTCACCGTTTTTCTTTGGTAACCCTTGGCTAGCGGCACGATGCACCTCCGCGATCACACATCACCACGATCAATCCCCTCAGCGGGGAAAGGCGTAGATGCAAAGTGGGTCGGCCTTCATCGCTGGCTGCTGCTTCGCAGCCAAGACGAAAAACCGACCCACTCACATCAACGGCCGTGGTGGCGATGGTGCGCGTGGCGGCGGGCCTTCACGCGCCGGGCATGGGCGAGGTTCTTGAGACGCTCGCGAGCGATCGTGGACTTCTTGCGTTTGTGGTGACGAGCCATGGTGTGTACCTGTTCCTTTCAATTCGATGAGGTGACGGAGTCCGTGCTGTTCGAAGATTTCTCTTCCTTTCGGCTGTCTCGAGACGAATTCGCTTGAGCGTCACGGCCGACGGGTTTCTTGCGGTTCTTGCGGCTCTGGGCGGAGTTCATGCCGGTCGCGGAGTTCTTGATGGGCGCGTCGCCGAACACGGCGCAGGTCTCTTTCTCCCAGCGAGCCTTGATCGCGTTCGCGTAGGAGAGGTCGACCGAGCTGCCCGCCGGGCGCTCGCGACCCACGGCGTCGTCCATGAAGAGTACGACGTACCAGACGACGCGCGTGCCGCAGAACTCGACGCGCTCCTCCGTGATGATGCGACCCCTACCGACGAAACCCACGATCTAGAATTCTTTCGGGTTCAGCGGTGCCAGCCGTGGCCCCAGCCGCCGCGACCCCAGCCGCCGCCGCCGCGACGCCACCAGTCATCGCGCCGCGGGTGGCGCCAATCCGGGACGACCTCCTCGATGATGGCAGGCGGGGTAGGGGCTTGCTGCCCATAGGCGTCCACGGCAGGGAGCTGTTGCTCGATGACCTCTTCCGCGCCGGCGTAGTAAGTGTTCGCGCCAGACACGACCGTGAACGGGAACGCGCCCCTCGCCTTCGTGAGCGCGATGCCGTAACCGGCGACGCCGCCGACGAGCGCGCCCGTGGTCAGGTCACCCTTCAAGACGAAGCGAGACACGAGCGCACCGAGTCCTGCCCCGACGATGGCCTCCGTGAACGGTTGTGCGACTTGGGGGAGCATCTGCCGGATCGTGGTCATCTTCGTCTCCTAATTCAGCGCCGGCGCTTCAGCGCGGCCAGTTGCACGAGGGACAGGGCACTTCGTGACCTGCTCTCCCGAGCCTACCAGCGCCTCCGCATGTCGGGCAAATCCGAGGAAATCCGGATTCCTCGATGATCTCGGCCTCGATGATGTGGGGCTCAGACGGTGCGCGAGCACGTGACTGCGCTTCTCGATCAGGCTTCTGCTTGATCTCCGTGATGACGATCTGATTCGCGGGCGCGGGAGGCAGACGCACCGACGTAGGCCTCGGGCGTTCCCGCTCTGCGGGTGGCGTTGGCGCGGGCTTCACAGGTCCCGGCCCGAACAAGATGTCGGCGATGCCGGTGATCAGATGCACCGCTGGCTTGAGGTCCCGCTCGTAGGCTTTTTCGGCTTCCTTGATGACGATCGGGAGGTCCCGGTTTCCTGGGCCACGTCTGTGCGTCATGAGAGCATCGTATCGCAGGCCTTGCGTCTGAGCCATGGTATGAGAAGAGGTAATCGTCATGACCGATCCGAGAGAGCGCAAGGGCACCATCCGCGTGAAGACCCCCGACGGCGACGTGACTTTCGACGTGGCGACCAACGAGCAGCTCGAGGAGCTGATCGCCATCTCGCTGCCCATGCACGGCGACATCGGCAAGGTGCCCTGCAAACTCCTCGGCGCGATCGCAGCCGAGCTTCGCGGTCGCCGCGAAGAGGCCCGCGCCGAGAATCCTCGCATCCGTCACGAACACTTCGTGCTCGAGCTTGGACACCGTGGCGACAAGACGCACGGCGGCAACGTCGAGGACTGAGACGGACTAGGCGGCGATGGCGTCAGCGCTGATCGTCGTCGGCCACGCGAAGAAGCGCGAACCCTTCCACTTGTAGACGCAGTTTCGGATGCCGAGGGCTGCGAGGTACGCGTCGATCATACGCTCGGCCTCGGCATGATTAATCCAAGGGCTCTTCGTGTAGACGTTCGCGAGCCCGAAGTCGCGACCGGGGTTACCTCTCCCGCGACGCGTAATCTTGGGCTCGTGGTCGACGACGTAGCCGTCCGCGTCGAGCTTCTCGAGGATCGCACGAAGCTCCCCGGCGCTCTCGATGTGCGCGGCCTGCGACTGCGCGTCGTCATCCTGCGCGATCTTCTCGGCCATCGCGATGTCGGATCGGAGGTGCTCGCGCGATACGAGACAAGGCGCGAGCCTCAGGGAATGGCGGCCCGAATGGGTGCGGAGCCACACGTCCTCCCAACCGATCTCGACTGTCTTCGAGAAGGAGAGCGGACCGTGGCTCGTGACGTAGACGATCTTACGTTTCATGCTGCTCATCTCTTCATGTTTTCGAGGATGTCTATGATCTCGTCGAGCAGCGTTTCTGGGAATTGCTTTTCCGCTTCGACGTCGACTTCTGGGCCATCTCGAACGATCACGGTCGCGGCACCTGGAGCTTCGTTCCTCCAGCGATAATCCTGGGCCTCTACGACGATGCGGTATTCACGATTCACGTCGACGATGTCTCGCGTGAACGCGAAGTCGGGATTACCCGTGAGTCTCTTGTCGAGTTGCGTTTGGATCCTGAGCGCGAGCCGTTTTTCTGGGTTTCGTCCAAGGGGCATTAACGGGACCTTCGATTGGTGGACGACGGTTTCTTGCATGCGTCCTTAGGCGAGCTTACGACTCATCTATGCGACTTTAGCCTTAATCGAGCCACTCGAATCGAATCGTTCCGTCCTTCGACACGAACGCTACGCAGTAGAGGGCCGGATCGGTATCGTACTCAACGATCCACTTTTTCATCCGCTTGTCGTAGAAAGCTCTTCGGTCACCTGATGGCAACGTCCCGCCGAGATCTTTACCGAACTTCGCATCGGCTGCTCTCAGAATATCCGAAGCCTTCACTATCCTAGCTCCTGTTCGGCTTCGGGCCGCGCTTGCTCGAGGGTTTTGGCGAGAGAGTATCCGCCCTCGGGCGCGTGCACGCTCACGCAGTCGGGCACGCTCGTCACCGGCACCTCGCCCTCGGCGAAGATCGCGTGGCGGCACCGGCAAGCAGGGCACCGGAAGATGGTTTGCCTGTCCTCGCACATGCGCCGGAACGTGATCGTCTCCATCGCGTCGTCGGCGAAGCGGATCGCCTCCCCGCACCCGAGGCACTTCGGCCAATCGCTTCCGAGCTTGACGCGCGTGCTCTCGTCGATGACGACGGGCGCGTCGCCTTGCTCTTCTAGATCTTGGAGTTCGAGCACGTCGGGCATGTTCTTCCCATCAATCGCGGCGAACGGTGTTGTACAGGCGCAGCCCGAGCACGAACGGCCAGAGCGACGAGAGCGCGAACGCGATAGCGATGATCCCTAGGGTAATGTACACGTGGACCCTCGTCCGCGAATTGTGGACGTTGTTCTCGTAGTGATCCTTCAGCTCCGGGTTCTTCTCCATCTCGTTCTTAAGCCCCGCGAACAGCTCCCCGGCGGCGTTCTTGCGGTAGAAATGCACGAGCGCGAGCACGAAGGCGATCGCCCACCCAACGCCGTAGACCTCGACGAACGTGATCATGTTCACGACTCTAGGACCGATTGAAGCTCCCGCTCAAGCTCCTCGCGACCGTAGCCGCGAGGGGCCGCGCCCACGAAGAAGACTTCGCTATTGGAGCACGCGTACACATCACCGACGAATTGGATCGCCGGACCTGAACGCTCGACGCGCATCGTGACGCAGTCGTCGAGGACCTGGTAGTTCACCACCGTCGAGCCCCCGAGGAGCTTCGGGACGGACACAATGTACCCGGCATCCCGGTAGATGGTCCGCAGCTTCCGGGCGAGCCCCATCGGCGTCATCGCGAACCTCAGTCCTCGGGTCTCGCGATCGCGCGAACAATGATCTCCGCCGATTTTGCCGCGTTCAGCGCGGCATCCGCGAGGTTCTCGAGCTGGGGTGCGTACTTCCTCGGGTTCGACACGAGGAGCTTGAGCGAGTGGCGCATCTCCTTCACCTGGCGCTCGATGTTGTCGATGTTTCGCTCGATTCGTGCTTCAGGTAACTGGTCACTCGCCATGAAACGTATCCTACCATCGCGAGCAGAGCCGAGGCCACCAATGCTAATCCCCGCCGGAACAGCCTTCGTGACCTCGGCGCCGCTCGTGAACGGCCATCGGAGTTCGGTCATTGCGTCTCGAAGGGAAACGCTCGTGGTGTAGAGGACTCAGGAATGTTGAGGTCTCCGACTCACAGCCCCTGAATCTTCTGCACCGTGTTCGTCTCGAAATGGGCGACCATTTGCCCTTGAAGCCCGCGCCCGTTGGTGTTCGCGAGCGGCAGCGCGCCTTCCTGCTGCGGGTGCTGGTTCGGCGCGGGGGCCGGTTGCTGGACGGTCGAGCGGTACTGGGGCGGCGCTAGATAGACCTGGAGCGCGAGGGGCCTGCCGTCGCGACACATGATCGTGCGCTCGCAGACGCCGAGATCAGCCATCCGTCCCGCTTCTTCCCGCGCCAGCTCGACCCCGAGCGCCATCACGGTCTTCGGATCGTTGTACTGCGTGGCGAAGCTTCCGCAGAGGCCTGGCAAGAGGCGGAAAAACACGTCTTTGTCGGAGAGACCCCGTTGGGGCGCTGGAACCGAAACAGGCTCCGAAGCAAATGTCTCGGTTGAAGCCTGCGTTGCCGCCGTTTCGGGTTCCGGAGAACCAGCTTTTTTGGCTTGATCGTCGTCCATGGTGATTTTTGCTCCTGCGCGGCATGCGGTGAGACACTCAATCTACCGGACCCGCGCGTGTTTTCACAAATTCGAGAAAATCTTCACTCCTCGAGCGTCACAAGACGTGTCAGGTCGAGCTGCGGTCCGACTCGTCGTGACTGACGGGTGCGGTGACGCTCGGCGCCGAGGGCGTCGCGGACGACCCATTGACGGGCTTCGCCTTCTCTTGTTCGGGCTTCTGCGCGCTCTCCGTATCCCTCAAAACTGCGGCGCCGGCCGTGACGGGTACGCTCGCGTTCTTCTTCGCGCGAGTGAACACCGACGAGTACGCCGCGAAGGCTCCCGGCACCGGCGCGGGAATCCCGGCGTCTCTCTGCGGCTGACGTTGCGGGGGCGGCATCGCAGGACCCGGACGACGCTGCTGCTGCGGAGGTCCTTGAACCACGACGGGACCGGGCCTACGCCTTGGGTCGACGATCTCGCGACGCGGGGGCTCACGACGCGGGGACTCGCGACGCGGGGGAGCTTGCGGTGAGGCTTGCGGTGGATGGCGCTGGTTTACCTCGGCCGGAGCTGCGACCACGTGCCGCGGCGGCGGCTGGTGCGACCACCCGCCCGGAAGTCCTTGGTTCGGATCGAGGGCGCCCGAAATCATGGGCAAGCCCTCGTCGAGCACGCGCTGGTAGGACGCCTGGAGCATCCTCTCCTCTTGGAGGAGGTGCTCGAGGTTTGTGCGCTTCACTTCCTCCGCGCGTCCGCGTACTTCCTGAAGGAGCGAGTCGAAGAGGTACCCGCGTTGCGGGTCGGGACGGAGCGTGGAGAGCGTCCGGTTCGACTCCATCCGGAGGTCCTGGAGACCGGCGCCGAGCTTCTCCATTTGCTCCATGCACGCGGCGACGCGCTTCTCGCTCTGCCCGATGAGCGCGAAGATGATCGACGCGACGGCGGCCTCGGTGCCCGGCGGCGGGACGAGGGACTCGGGGGCGCGCGGCGGTGGCCCGTAACCTTGGGGCGGTGGCCCGTATCCCGGCGGTGGTGCGCCGTAGCCTTGTGGTGGAGCGTACGGCGGCGGAGCGGGTTGCCTATAGCCAGGCGGGCCGGGCGGGAATCGATTCATGGCAGCAAGATAAGGCAAGTTGCCGTCAGTCGCAACCGAGACCTCCCATGACCTATTTCGTTCCGTCATCGCTCCCGTCATCTTTTGGAGGCGGTTTCACGGAGAGAAACTCGCTCGGCGTGTCCTTGATATTCGGGTGATCCGCGAAATACATGGCCGCCTTGAAGTGGCTCACGAACCGCGATTCGGGCGTCGTGCCGTGGCACAAGTCGCAGGGGATGTCGTGCCCTCGACATTTGGGGCAACGTCTCGCGGGGAACCTCCCGCTCTCGGACGGATCATCACCGTTCGCTCCATCGCCGTTCGGCATGCGCGGATCTTATCGTCCTCGAGTGGGCCGAGCCACTTCGCGGAAATACTTGAAGTCGATCGTCAGAAAAGACCACGGTCGCGCATCGTTCCCATGAGAGGACGCGGAGCCTACGCAAGGAATCGCCGCCGTAGCGCCCTGCCCAGCCGGCAAGCTGGATCAGGAAAAAGCGGACGGCTTCACCGTCGTTACGCGGGGCATCCTTCCGAGTCCAAAGGATCACTCACGGTTCTCATTCCGTCCTGGCTCCTGTCCTCCCGCTTCTTCCGCCTTCACGTTCGCCTGCCGCCGTCGGCGACGCCGCCCGTACCAGGCAGTACGTCGCGGAAAAACGACGGCTCCCTGTAGTTCGGGTTGAATCGCCGACGACAGATTTCTCTTTTGTGCAAGTCGAGATCGGCTTGCGTGAGCATCCTCGCGCCGCATTCGCATGCGAAAGGAAGGAACGCTAGTTCGGGCTCGAAGATCGGCAGTGACATGATCCGTCCCAGTTGCCACTTGCAATTGGAGATTGCAACTCAAAATCACAACTCCACATCATCAAGCTCAACGCCGCTCTCGATCTCGACGAACCATGCGTGCGTGAGTCTTCGACCCGCAATGCGCTGCGCGACTCCCAGATGGTAACCGCGCACGCTCCGGCCCGAGTGGCAGAGCGAGCCCGCGAGCTTCGGCGAACCGAACCCGGACCGCACATGCTTGCGACACGAGCAGCCGAGCGATTTTTTCTTCGAGAAGAACCAGACCGAGCGCTCGCAGACGCAGTCGACGTCGCCACTCGGATGAACTACGCGCAGGTGCTCGGCTCGCGCACGCGTGCCGTATCGGATCGTGCGATCGCGTCTCTTCTCTCTCGCTTCCATCTTGACCTCCAGCTCGCGCCCATCAGGCGCACGAGCGTCTTGGAGGGCGGAACCGGGATCGGAATCGACGAAATTTTCGATACGGAAGTCACCGTGGTACTTTTACGGGAGCCCAGGGCGCGGAGCAAGCCATGTCACGTTCGACCGACAAAGACATCGAGAAATACGTCCGCGACCAAATGCCGGCGAAGGTCAGGAAAGCCCTCTCGCACGCGCTCTACGAGCTTTGGCACGGGCCGAGCGGCGAGGGCATGGGCTTCATCAAGGCCGCCAAGATCGTCAACGACTGGTGGGACGAGAACATGGGGGGCAACCTCGTCGTCGACGACGCTGGAAACGTCTCGACGGAGAGCGAATGGAAACGCTTTGTCCGGCAAGCAGCGAAGGATGCCTACGAAGGGACGAAGAAACAAGCGATCAAAGACGGCGTCGACGACGAAGAAGAGCGCAACACTGAATACGGCTACGTGACCCGAGCAGAGTACGACGCCATGCAGGCAGCCGACTTCGAGGAGCAAAGCATCAACGAGGACTCGACGCTCTACGAGGCGCGCGACGTCAGGCACGTCGTGCTCGGCAGCGAGTGGCCCTAGCACCCAGGAGAAGAAACGATGTCGTATCCCGGTTACAGCAGCAGCGAGTACTTCTCCGAGGTCGAGTACATCCTCATGAAGAACTTCGGTCTATCACGAGACGAGGCCCACGATCTCCTCCGCGACGAACCCGAACGCCGCTACTACAGCGGCACCAATCGTTCGCCTTCCCCCTCGGCCCTCGCGAACCGCATCGCGAAGACCGCACGCGTCAAGCCGCTCGAGAAGAAGGGGCCTCCGATGGAGACCGGCTACGCGTACAAATACGTGGGCGACGGGGAATGGGAGGATGTCGTCGTCAGCGAGAACGTCACGGAGAAAGCGAAGTTCCAGGGCTTCACCAACATCTACGGCAACCACATGGCCGTCTGGAAAAGCGGGCGCCACTCGTATGCGCAGACCGCCGTCGGCCCACGCCACCCGAGCCACTGGTGAGCCGATGATCAAGCGGCGTCTGACGAAGAGACAGCGCGTCCAGCGGGAGGTGATCGAGGAGCTGGCCCAGAAGCACGACATCCACCGTTACAGCGTGCCGCTCACGAAGCTCGAGGCGATGGTCCGCCGCATGGTGAAGCGTCGCATGGGCCGCCGGCGCACGAAACACCGGGCGAACCGGTGACGCGATGCCGAACGGTGTCCAACACTTCGAGGAGTTCCTCCTGCCGCGCTTGAAGGCGACGGCGGGCTCCGAGGCTTCCGAGTACGTGCTCCGGGAGTGGAAGATGACGTTGTCAGATAATGACCGGTCGGGAGTCGTAAGATCATGGGCAAACCCCTCATCACCGCCAAACGCATCTACAACGTCCTCGCCACGCTCGACAACGAGGTGAACGTCTTCGACCTCGGGAGGGACTTCGACGAGCCCGCGCTCCAGAAAGCCCTCAGGCTCGAGTACATCCGGCCGTCGAAGTTCCGCGAGAGCGACGTCTCGAAGCGCATCACGATGGTCCGCCCAGCCATCGTGGCTTACAAGATCACGCCCGAGGGCTGGAACTTCATCGGCCGCGTCGAGGCCGAGCACGAGGAGAAGGGCGGATGGTGAGATGAAATACAAACCGATGACCGCGGACGAAATCGAGCGAGCGCTCCGCAAAAAGAACGTCCTCGTGCTCTTCCGCGCGAAGAGTTCGGCCCTCGATCGCATGCCGAAGCGGCCCGCCAATGTTCGATTTCCGGGGAAAAGAATCCCTGTCGACGTGGGCTACGTGGTGGGCGTGAGGGGCGACCAGGTGAAGATCCAGGACGACCACGGCTTCGGCGCCTGGGTCGCGATCGACGACGGCTTCTACGTGGTCGACGAGCTATGACGGCCGCCGAACACGTTCCCGGCGCGATCGATCCTACGGCCACGAAATGCAGCGCGTGGCCGAACGACCCGCGCGACCCCGTCGGCACGCGCGGCACGCCTTGTCCGAGGCTCGCGTCCGCGCGGAGTGACCCGAGCTGGCCGCTCTGCGATCACTGCATGCGCGAGAAGGCTGCAGTCGAGCAGCGTCTCGGGCAGCGCAAGTAGATCACCACCAACCCGTCGTCGCGGTCGGAGGGCCCGCGTCAGGGGCTGACGATGACGACGGCGGCGAAGACGCCGCGTCGCTGAAGGGCACCGGCTTACCGGGCGGCAAGGAATGCCTCATGTGCGCGACCTGCTTCGGCGAGAGCTGCTCCTGGTGCTTGCGGCCGGCGCTCGTGATCCCGTAGATGACCGTGCCGTCGGCGAAGGTGAACCGTTTCTTCATGCAGTCGCTCAGGCCGGGGATGGCGCTCCAGTGCATGCAGTGATCGTCGATGATCTTTCCGTACGGACCTTTGCCGTCTTGGTCAAGCGCCTTCACTTCGTCCTCGCCGTGACCGTACGTGCTTCCGGAAGAATCGCCGCCTCTGCCGCCCCTGCGCGCCATCATCCCCGCCCTCGTCGCCGGCGAAGGTGAGCGGTGAACCCAGAAATTCTCGCTGAGAAAATAACCGACCACTGCGGCCCCGCCATACGCAGGCTTCACTCGGTAGAGTCCGTAGCCCGCGAGCGCGGCGCCCATGAGACTCGCAAGAACAGGAACCGGATGCGAGGAGAGCCGGGAACGATTTGGTGGCGTCGGCTTGTGCTCCTCAGCCTTCGCGGCCACGAGCGTCGAGACGACGTAGAGGCCGATCCCGCCTGCGATCAACGCGGTGTTGGATATTCCTTCGGTACGCATGCTCGCCGCCTTCTGCGTTCGAGTCTACCAGCCCCTTAATCAGAGACCAAATTAGGCAGGAACTTCGGCAACCGCGGCAGACTCTACTTGTTCGCGCGCAGCCGGGGCGAGTGCGCTGGCATCGGCCACGGACAAATCGCCGACCACAGGCAAATCGCTGGTCGCGGCAGCCGCGCCGTGCTGCTTGCCCCACGACGTGAAGACTTCAGCGATCACCTTGATGACGTTGTGCGCGTACACTTTCCCGTCGACGCGCGCGGTCTGAGTGCAGGCCTTGCCATTCTTGCTCATGCCGCGCACTTCGAAACGGATCTTCCAAGCCCTCTCGGCATGCGCGCGAGCCTCTTTGGTCGTGAACGCCGCGCGATAGTCGGGCGTAAACCAGTAGACGAAATTCTCTGCCAGCTTGAGCAGCCCTTCGATGCAATCGGCGTCCGGCTGGCCGAGCGCGACAGGGACGAGGACTGATCCTTCCGCCTTCATGAAGCCGCCCTGAAGCTGCCATTTCGCAACGTCCTGATTCAGGATGCGCTTGAGCCCAACAGGTGTGAGCAAGTAGTGTTTCACGACCTTTCCTCGCTCCGCTCGCTCGGTCCCGTCGTTCGCTCTCGCCTGCGGCTCGATCTTGGATTCATCTCATCTCCACCCGTGCGCGCGCATCGCGCTGTCGTCGAAGCATCCATCTGGTATCGGGGGCCCGTGCGGCCACGCGACTGGTGCGTAGAAAGATTCTGGGACGACGGGAGACGCGGGAGATTGTGAGACCGCGACCCATGGGTACCGCGTAGTAATCTCGAAGCTCGACCTCCCCGGCTCGAGAGACCTCTCGAACACGACCGGGCACCGGCGACCCCGAAGAATCGTGACCACGCCGTCGATCGCGGCCGTCGCGATGAAGAAGGTCAAGAACGGGTGGTCCTTCACGAACTCTGCTGCGGCTCCCATCACGTCACCTCGTCCTCGAAGATACACGATTCGCGTCCCGGCGCTCAGTCGCCGCGCGGCTACGCTCGGCGATCCTCAGGTAGCGTCTGAACATTCTCGCCGTCAGGACGCGTCGCGTCTTGCGTTTCCGCTTCGTGAGGTGCCACGCGTGGCAGAAGTCACACTCGTACGATCGGATCTTCCGTCTGAGCTTTTCGGCGAGCTTCACGCCCTCCGCGTCGGCGAGTGCCTCGGTCTCGAACGCGCGCTTGTGCGGGAAAACCAAGCACGTCACGGCTCCGGCTCCTGCCCCATGCACACCGGACACCAATCCTCGGGGTGCGAGAGCCAGCCTTCCGCGAGCGTCCGCGTCGGGTGCAGCATGAGACCCCCGTGCTCCTCACACACCGTTGCCCATGGATACTCGGGGTCCCTTTCGATGCCGGCTTCTTGGGCCTGGTAGAGGCCGACGTGCGTGCCCGTCGAGCGCGCCTTGCGGAAGGCTACGAGCCCGGCGTGCGGGGGCAGCGGCTTTTTCTTCGCCATCACTCGCCAGCATCCTTGATCGCGTCACCGAGCGGGTGCATCGCGCAGTCGCTCTTCTCGACGAGGACACAACGCCTCCCGCCGACCGCGCGGGCCGCGACGCCCGTCGAGCCCGATCCCGCGAAGAGATCCATCACGAGGTCGCCGGGGTTCGACGACGTCTTGATCATGATCTCGGCGAGCTTGCTCGGCTTCTCGGCCGGATGGATCTTGCCGCGGAAGATCTCCGTGACGTCACTCCACACGTTCGTGCGCCGAAGGTAGGCGCTCTTGGCCGGATATTTTTCCGAGTAACCCGTGTATCCACGCAGCTTGTCGAGCAGCGGGATGTTGAACGTCTTGGGCTTGTCCTCACGGTCTCTGCCGGCGACGCCGGTCTTGACGAGCATCGCGCACTCCTCGCGGGTGAATAAAAAGTTGTCGGACTTTCCGTACGCGCGTTTCTTTCCCCAAGTGATCAAGTTGTGGAGACGCAAGCTGGTTTGATCTTCGACCTCGGAGAGCCACTTGAAGAACGGCCGGTTTTTGTAGGTTCCAACGCCGCCCCACACGTACGCCGTGCCCCTGGGGACAAGTAGACTCTCCACAAGATGTCCGAGCCCGGCGTAGCACTCGGAGTCCCACTCCTCGTCGAGGATGCCGCCATACGGCGGGTCGCAGATCATCAAGTCGACCTTACCGAGGAACCTCTTGAGGTCGACGTGGAAGCAGTCGCCGCGAATGACCTCGATGCTCATTGTTCTTTCTTCTCGTCCGCCTTCAGGCCAGTCTGTTCAGAAGCGTCCGCGGTTTTTCTCTTTCGCTGCGTGCCTGAACACCGACGAGTAAACCGCAAAGGTCGATTCCGTGATCTGGAGGGGTGGCCCGAAAGCCGACGCCGGGATCTGGAGAGACGAATCCGATCGGGGAGGCGGATCGACGCGCCCAGGATCGGACGAGGAGAGATCACGAACCCACTCCTCCGTCTGGTTCTCGAAGTTCGTCTTGGCCCGCCGACCGAAGATCCCTTTCGTGACAGCCCACCCAACGGCACCGAGCGGCCATAGCACGACGGCCACGAGCTGGATGATGACGTACGCCGGCTTCACGATCGGATTCATCGTCTTCCAAACGTCCGCGTGCTCCTTGAGGTTTGCGTTGCCGAACCACCAGGCGACGCCGCTGACGAGGTAAAAACAGATGCACATCATCGCGATCCTCATGCTGGTCTCGCGGCCCAGAGTACGTCGATCTTCTCGACCCCGGCGTCCGAAAGGACCGACAACCGGTGGATACCGTCGAGGATCTCTCCCTCGGGCGAGACCACGACCGGCCAAGGCTTCTCGCCGCGCAGGGCGAGCTTCTTGTGGAGGATCCGGTACCGCAGCACGTCGTCCTCGCTCTCTTCGTATTCGAAATCCGCGAGCGTCGGGATGCCGACGCCCTCTTCGTCCAGCACGCTGATCGGCACGCCGCGAACGAGGTACCAGCGCCACTCATCGGGACGCCTGGTCGCGAGGGAGAAGCTCTTGGCCGCGCGCAGCATGTCCCGGTAAGGCTTGGGAGAGACCTCGGTCTTCCTCGCCCTGCGGAGGTAGGAAACGAGGGCGCTCATGGCTCGACCTTCACGAGCCGACCATAAATCGAATCCCGAGAAATCCAACCGTTCACGCGCCCGCGATTGTTGCTGATCTGGTACGAACCGCCCGGCTTCACCGCGCTCACGATGTGGAGGTAGACGCTCCCGCCGACCTTGCAGAGCACGATGTCACTTCTCTCGACGACGTAGTCACGGAGGGGCTCGACGGTGCAGAGCTGCCCGCTTCGGATCTTCGGCTGCATGCTGTTGCCGTGCGGCCTGAACTGCACGGTCTCGCCCGCCGCGAGCTTCTCGATGTGACCCGACGCCCAATTACCCATGACTCGTTCTCGTTCACTCGCCGCCCGGTTGCGTGGCCACCAAGCTCGCGACGTACGTGTCGCAGACGCGCCCAGGATGGGTGTACTCCGGCGAATGACAGTTCTTGCACATCGGACGGCCCTCGTGATCCGTGCCGGCTTTCCGCGAGAACTTCTCCGCGATGCGCAGGGCGCATGCCTCGTCGAGGTCGACGACGTCGCCTCCGAGGCGGGCGGCGCAGATGACGAGGTCGGCGAGGTACTTGTCCACTTCACCCGATCTCAGCGCGCGCTCCTCGTGCTCGGCGTCGTTCATGGCGGAGGCGACCTTGCCGAGCGCCTTCATCATGTGGACGAGCGCGTGGTGGGCATCCGAACCGTGGCAGGGGTTGTCCGTCTGGCTCGCCCACCAGCCGTTCACTTTCTGCTGCAGCTTCTTCAGATCCATTGCGCGCCTCTCCTCTCAGAAGTCTCCCTCGAAATAGTCGTCATCGCTGCCCCGGTTGTACTTCTCGTACACCGGCTCCAGCTCCTCGGGAAGCCAACCGCCCCACGCGTAAGCGTGGATGTGTCGGGCCAAGTAGTGCGAACCATCGGCCAGCTCCACCATGACGGTCACGTTCGGCCTCTCGTCTTCGATGGCGATGCCGAATTCTCCATCACCCGTCTTGTGATAACGCTGCTGGGTTCGGGTGAATTCGACGGGGTTACCTTTCTGGATTTTGGGAATCGCCATGATTTACTTCGTGTTCCTCAGCCTAACGCAACGCCGTCATCACCACGAGCGGCGCGAATCCGCTGGACGAGATCCACGAGCGCGCGGAGGTGCGCCTTCGCGCGAAGCTCGTCGCCGACCACGATCGCTTCTTCCATGTGCGAGGCATGGAGACCGATCTGAACGAACGCAAGGTCGTGCGGGCTGAGCGACGCGCGGAACTTGGCGATGTCGTCGAGCACCCGCTCGGCGCTCTCCTGAAAACTCATCAACGCTTCGTCTCCTGCACCCACGACTTCTTGCTCTCCCCACTGGCGATCATGGATCGTCCGCACCTCGTCAGCACCATCGAGCTGCACGAGCACCGGATCCTCGCCACCGTAGCCGAGAAGATCCTCGAGCGACAAGGCGCCTTGGGCATCCCAGTACCGACCGCCGCGATACACGGCGACATGGCCCACGAACCATCCCTGCGAGAGCAGCGGTCCGCTGAGGGCGGCGACGTAACTGCCGTTACCGCCGAAGATCCGTTCGTTCAACTCGATCGCGGCGAGAGCGCACGAGCCGTCCTCGCCGTGCAGCCCGAGGCGCCGGATGTTCTCGCCGATCGCATCGTCCATCGCCTCTTGGGAGGGCGAGGCGGCTGAGGTGATCAGGATGACGCAGTCGACCTTCGCGAGGCCCGTGCGGCTCGGGTGAGGGTCGTGCACGATCGCGCTTTCTTTCGCGACGACCGCGTGCTCGTGGTTCTTCACCGAGCGGCCATAGAGGATGTGGAAACCCACGGGCGGGACCAGCACGACGCTCGCCGGCAGGATGAGCGCGCCGAGACCGCGCTGCCCGAGCCACGCGTCGAGCCTCTCGGGCCAGATGCCGTCGCACGGGTCGGACTTCTGGACGAAGAGGGGCACGCTCTCAGTCGGCAAGTCAAGGATCGACGCGACACACGCGGAGAGACAATTGCCGGGCAGGTACGGCCAGCGCTTGATGCCGAACGTGGTCTGGTCGACGGGCGTCATCGCTCCCTCATCTCCGCGTGGTGCACGACGCACTCGAGCAGCTCCCCCGGAAATCCTTTGTCGGACTCTATCTGCACTTCGAGATCCCGGTGGACCCGGACGCGAGCTTCTCTGCTCCGTCTCTCGCCCGAGTGAATGACGAAATCAAAGGACCCGTTCGAGCGCGGCCCGAAGACGGCGCTCACGTGCCCGTGGGTCGGGTACCTCGGCAGCGCCTTCGAGCACGTCGAATGCAGCTTGAGGGCGAACCGCTCGGCGCGTGAATGTCCTATAGGCATCCGGGCCTCCTCACTAAGATAATCCTTTGATCCGGAAATACCCAGACGTCATCTTATGGTGGTAGCCCTCCGGAATGCAGCCAGTCTCGGCGTATATCCTCGCAGCAGCTTCATGTTCCTCGGGCGTGACGCGCGCGGAGAAGCCCTCGAATGCATCGGTCTCGACGCGCACGCCGTCCTCCGTGTTCTCGATGTACACGCTCATTTGGCGCGCCTCCTTGGACCCGGCGGAGCGAGCTTGTCCCTCGTGACCCAGCCCTTGCCGCCGCACGTCTTGCATGCGATCCCGTAGCCGTAGCCCTGCGCGCTCGGGCCGGCGTAGTCGACGTAGATCCCCGAACAGGAGCACGCCGTGCACGGGACGAGCGGTTCAGTAGTCTCCATCACGTCGCTCACTTGGCATGCGTCCATTTAACCATCCAAACCTGCGGTCGTCACCACATGATGTCTTCGGGATCGACGGCAACGCTACCGCTCTGCCCGCAGTGCACACAGCTATAGTCGACGGCCCAATCGGGAGCGTTGCGCACATCGGCCGATTGCGGGTCCGCCTCGTGCTCACCAGTGGGTGAGTCGGGACACGCATCGGGATTCTTTTTCGAGGATCGTTTTTTCGCAGCCATGGCTTCTCCTATTCCCTCGGTGCTACCCACACCTACTCTTTGTCCGTGTCCGGAGGCGGCGGGCTACTCGGTCTCACCGCCGCGAGCGTCTTCGTCGAGATGGACGCGAGCCTCGAGCAAGCCTGATCGAGGGTAGCGTCGAGCGTGCCGAAGTCAGTATTGACTAGGACAGCCGCTCCTCCAGCAACAACCATGATGGCCCATTCATCGGGACTGTCCTCTGAGGGCTTCAAGTGGATCTCGAAGCCTGACCCGATGGTCCGCACGCCATTACAGAGCCTCTGGAGCTTGTCCATCGTGCTCATGGATCCCAGCGCCCATCGCAGATCACGCACGTGCCGGGCTCGCATTTCAGGTCAACGCGATCCGCGTGACGCTCCCTCGCTGCATGGATCTCGTCGTGTGGGGGCGGCCACTTTCGACCGAGCGCTTTCTCTTCGTTGAGTTTTTTGAGCGTGCGGCCGATGTAGTCGCCGAGGAACACGTCGTCGAACTCCTTGAGCGACATGACGCGCTTCGCGAGCGCCCGCACGTCGTGCTCGGTGCCCGTCCGCTCGAAGTAATCACGCTCCCAGGCGCGCGCGATCTCGAGCACGGCCGGAAGCACTCTCTCGGTGACGCACCATTCGTCGTCTTTCATGGCGATCTACCAGTCCTCTTCGACGCTGCGGATGCGCACGTTGTCGCCGGCTTTCTTCGCCGCCGCGTTCCATTGCCGGACGAAGTAAGCATAGTCGGCGGCCGTGGTGCAGATGCGCTGCGCTTCACGCGTGAGGGAGCTGTCCTTCTCCCAGTCCTCGCGAAGGTCTACGTCCGGGTAGAACGTCTGCCGCTCGATGGTCCGATACATCGATCCGTTTTTCTCAGCGCCGAGCGCGCGCCGGCTTGCCCACGCACGCGTCGATAAAGCGATCGACGTCGAACTGGGGGTTATCCCCTGTGAAGAACTCGACGAACGCCTCGACCATCTTCGTCGGCGAGCCATGCGACCGAATGATCTCCGCGGCTTTGATGTAGTCCTTCTTCGTCATGACATCACCTTCTTCTCAACGAACCTTGTAGAGGAATTCCGTATCGCGCTTCGATGAATAACTGTTCGTGCCTAAAAATCTGGCACCGGCGGCGTCGGCAGCCGCAGCGACGGCATCATCATTAGGACGATTCGACGGATTGACCGCGTCCTCCCAAGAAGAAAATCGACGGAACGAAAGGAGTCCCACAAGACCAGAGCTGATCTGGCGGATTTTCCATCCCTGCTCTGCCCAGTCGATCCATTCGCACCAACCCTCCCAGGTGTCGTTCCAACGCCGGATCTGCGCGGTCTTCTGCCTCGGCATGCTCTCGATCACGAGCGAGACCGCGTCGCCGATGTACATGTCCTTCGCGAGGGCGAGCACCTCCCGCGTAGCCTCAGAGTTCGAGGTGTGCAGGCGCAGCTCCATCGCTTCTTCGAACGTGCAGCTCATGGTCCTCAGCGCGCACGATGCGCTTCGAGGAATGCTATCGCCTCGTCCACAGACCGTACAGTTTCGCAAATGATTCCCCAGTAGTCCGCCATCTCGCGCCACTTTTTCTGCGACACGCGTTCCTTCTCCGAGAGGTCCCGCTTGAACTCGAGCCCGAAGAGCCGACCCTTTCGCTCGGGCATCACGCCGAGCACGTCCGGACATCCCGGTTCGAGCACAGGCAAAAACAGCGGCCAGCCTCGTTCGATGCGAGCCTCGCGCGCTTCGGGCGTCGGGTCGTAGATGGCGGCGCGCCCCGACCACGTTTTGTAGCCCATCTTCTCGAGCGCTCTACGCGTGCGCGTGACGACGTCCTTCTCGAGTGGCGCGAGAAGCTCGTCCGGCATCTCGCTCGCCGCGAACATCCGGAGCTGCGCGCCCTTCTGCTCCGGTTGCTTCAGCCGCTTGTTCATCGTTCATCTGCGCGTGCGCGCCACCAAAATCTCCGTGATCGGGTTGTCGTGGATCTCGATGGCGGCATCGAGAGTCTTCTTTTTCAGCATCCTCGCCGCCACGTAGCGGTGGTGCCCGTCCTCCAGCTCGAATCGCCCACCGCGAAGCGCAATTTCGACAGGCTCTGCCCGCTCGAGGACAGCTCGGGCAACGGCCATCTTCGCGACGTCGCCCTCGGCGTCTTCGAGGTCGGCCGCGTACTTGATGTGGATCGCATCGAGTGGGACCTTGATCACGTCACCCGACGCAAAGCCGAACGCCTCGCGGTCGAGCACCTCGGTCGGGAGAAGCTCAAGCTCGCTTCGCGAGAGCTTCGGGAGCGCTTCAGGACTGCGACGACCACCCCGAGCTGATTGCCTGCATCGTCGCGATGTCCATGACGCCGGTCGTCTGGAGACCGTTCCTCCTCTGGAAGGCCATGATCGCCGCTGAAGTCCCGCGGCCGATGACGCCGTCACCGGAGAGACCGAGCGCACTCTGAACATCGCGGATGATTTTACGGTCGCCGTGCTGCCAGTGCACGAGGAGCCACTGCGGATAGAGGTGTTGGCGCGACACCGGGTCGAGTCCGGGATCCGTGCGCGGGTCGATGCTGTAGATGATCTGGCCCGGCAACCCGGTGTCGGGGAAGTCCTGCGGCAGTTGCCCGGCCATCGTGTGCCCTGAGTGCGTGGAGCCCTTGCCCACGCCCACGAACGTGGCTGCGAGACCGATGCCGCCGCCCCAGAGCGCGTAGGTCTTGATGTCCTTCTTCGTGACCGCCGCGACGACGCCGCCGATCACAGCTCCCAAAATCGTTGTTCCGAATTCCATGTTCATCTCCGTTGTGTCATTCCCAAAACGCGTTGCCTTCGGCCACCCAGGGTGTCGGCGACCAAGGCTCGTACGGATACCCATATCCATAACCGCTCGCGGCATGCGTGGTGGCCGGGCTCGCGGCATGCGCGGTGGCGGTAATTGGCCGACGCGCAGCGACCGCAGTTGCAGCCTTGTGCGTTGGCGTAGCGGCGCCCTGGTGAACAGCGAGCTGCCCGAGCCCAGCGCCGAGCATCCACACGTTCGCGTTGCCCTGGTTCATCCACAGCTTCGAGATGGCGTCTATCGTCGGCAGGTCGGAGAGCTTCCCGGCCTGATACCCCTTGATGAAGGTCGACCCCGCGGCGTTTTCGCCGAGGATCTTCGAGATCGCGTGGGCCTCCGGGTCGCCGATCTTCGTGAAGGTTTTCGATTTCGCGAGAATCTTTCCCCAGATGCCCGTGTAGTCGAGGTGACTCTGCTGGCCGGCGGCGATCTGCTGACCGATCGTATCGACGCCCTCACCGAGCACCTTCATGGCGGCAGGCGGCAGCTCGACGCCGGTCGCCTCCCCGAGCCCCTTGTTCGCGACTTCGAGGATGATCTTCGAGATGGCGGCCACGGCTTTCGAGTTATCGTTGCCCTGGAACGCGTCGTCCGCCAGACCAGCGAGCATCCCGATGTACGGCGAGGCATGCGAGACCGCGGAGCCGACGGCGCCGAGGTAACCGGTCGCCTGCATCGCGAGGCCGATGAGCTGGAGCGTGGTCGACGTGATCTGGTCGATCTGGCCGACGGCGTCCTTGTCCCAGTCGAACCCCTCGTCGTCCCAGTTGTCGTGGGGCGCCCCCGGCTGTGCGTGGCCCTTGCGACACGGGTTCCGCTGCTCGTCCGCGATCACGTCGGGTTTGTCGGTCTGGTACGTATGCACGCTCGGGTCGCGCCAGTAATAATGGTTATTGGGGTTCAGCATGTTCGCGAGCCCCGACTTGTCGTACTCGACCTTCTTCATCAAGTGGTCGTCGTAGTAGTAGATCGTGATGGGGTTCTTGTCGTAGCAAGCCTTGGGGAGCGCCCCGAGCTTCTTGCGCTTGGCGATGGCCTGCTGGACGACCTTGTTCATCTCGGCCCAGTTCATGCGGCCCTGGCCGCCCCGCCAGATGCGGTCGTTCTTGTTCTCGTAGGCCGCGGCAAGCTGCGAAGGATCGTAGTCTTCCTTCTGTTTGACGCCGAACGCCTTCTTGACGTTGCCGTCGTCGACCCAGGACCGCACGTCGTTGTCGTGGCCGTAATCGTAGAGCACGGCGCGCGCCTGGTCGGCGGGGCTCCCCTGCGGGTCGAACTTCGGCATGATCTCGATCGGGTGCGGTGGTGGCGAGAAGCCCGTGATCGTTCGCGTAGACCCGCCGCCGCGTCGCGTACGAAGGAGTGCCCCGCCGAGCACGCCGAGCACCCCGCCAAGGATCATGGGAGGCCCGTAGCGGTGCCCGCCGCCTTTCCTACTCGAATGTGCGAGCACGAGCCCAAGGACCACGCCGATGGCACCGTCCGTGATCGAGTTTTGGGTGAGCACGCCTTGCGCGCTTTCGCGTGCCATGTGCCCAGTCTAACCCAGGTCCGTCGGCCATCCCTCATTGGCCAAAATCTGGGCGAACGCTCAATACGGAGCCGGATTCTCAAGCTCGCGAGCAAGCCACTCCACGAGCGCAATCATGCATTTCTGGCACCGGCATTCAGGGTTCGTAAGTCCCTCAAATCGCGCCAAACGCCAAAGCGCCTCGGGCTTCGACTTCCACAAATTCACACGATCGCTCGCGCGTCTCATGGAGCGCGGAAGCTCGGGCGCGCCGGTCTTCCCGAGCACATGTCGCAACCCACGCCCGTGCACGGCGTCTCGAGCCACCGGTCGCACGCCTCGCAGAAATAAGCGTCGTACTTCGGGTCGCGCGTGATGCTGGTCGTGTCACCGCACGAGCGACACATCGGGCGACGCTTCAGCTCGGGTCCCTCGTACGGCTGAACGGTGTTGGTCTCCATCGGCAATCACTTCCCACGCAAAAGGAGAATCTTCTCGCGCTGCTCTTTGCACTCGCGGCAATCGACGTGCTCGGCGATGTTGTGATCGTCCATCGAGACCCACTGGTGGCCGGGCGGCCACTCGGCGGGCGTGGGCTTGTCGCAGAAAAGACAGAGCGGCAGGCCGTGGTAAAGGATGTGGATCACGCGTCCTCGCGTTCGCGGAGACAGAAGCCGCGATCCACGCGACGGCGCGCGCGACGCAGCCCCTTTTTCTTGCCCCATCGCCACATCGCGTGCCTGTCCTTGCTCCGGTAACAAGAAATCATTCCCACGTGGAGACCTCGCCACAAGAACATGCTGTCGTGGTTCTCGACCTGGCGACGAAGGCCGCTCGCACCCACGTCAAGCTCCCCCGAGGATGGCGGTCGGATCCTCGAGCGTGTCGCCGACGCGGACCTGCACCGTCGTGAGAACGCCGCCGCCCTTCATGTACGTCACCTTGACGACTGGTTCTGCATCTTCGTAACCCTGCGCGCGAAGCTCCGCGACGCGCCAGCACACGAGATCGCACGCGTCCCCGATCCCGCGCCTCGCGGTGTGCGGGATATCCTGCCAGACCCCGAAGTCGGCCGGTCCCCCGTATTTGGGTGCCACGTTGTAGAGGCTCGGGTAGCTCGAGCCCGCGCTCTCCTCGTGCCGCTTCAAGAATGAGACGTTCATCGCGACGAGCGCTTCGAGGAGCCGGCGCAACGTCAGCATCCTCTCCTCGGGGACAGCCTCTTCCTTCTTGACCTTCTTCGCGTTCTTCTTCGCGTCGTCCTTCTTCATCTCGGACCTGAGTTCGAATTCATTGCGTTGTGGAGGCGTCGGGAATCGAACCCGAGTCCGGCAAATTTCCAAGCTCACCTTCGTCCACGTGCGTGATCGACTCGAAACAAAAACAGCGCCACCGCGTCGATTCAGTTTTGCTGGTTTCCGAGGATCTCGCCTCGGCAGAGCCATTCTTCAAAGTCCCGCACGGATGGTTAGGCAATCCCCGTGAAGCTAGCCTCTGTTGGGTTGATGGTGCCTGGATACCGAAGCGTCTACCGGACTACCAGCTCAGGCCGCTAGGGCCGGGGCGAATGCGTTGTCGTTCGCAGATATACGACTCGATTGGTCACAGCGGATCGAGCGCCGCTCACACGCAGATGAGTTCTTCTTTTCGCCGTCGAAACCTGGTCACCCCCGAATTGTTCATGTTTCCAGAAATTCTAAGCTTGGTAACAGGGGAAGGATTCGCACCTCCGACCTCCAGGTTATGAGCCTGGCGAGCTACTCCTGCTCTACCCTGCGATCCGAAACGTAACTCAGGACACGGCTGACGGCAACTCGCCCTCAGCAATCGGCGCGCGTCACTACCCGATCCCGACGAGACGCCCGTGGATGGCGCCTCGCTCCACCCACCCGTTGATGCGGTGATCGCTGGCGATCTGGTAGAAGCCATTCTTCATCTCGATCACGCGATGCAGCACCACACGGCCCCCGACCTCGCAGAGCACGACGTCGCCCTCGCGGACGGCCCGCTCGCCGATCGGCTCCACGGTGCACAGCTCTCCGGGACGGATCGTCTCCGACATCGAGTCGCCGTGCGGCCTGAACCTCACGGTCTTGCCGGCCGCGAGCCTATCCGTGATGTGCCCAGCGCTCTCATTGAAGTCCTTCGCGATCTCGGGCCACGACACGGCTTCGTGCTTCACGGTCTCCGGGAGCAAGCCCAGGACGAACGCTTTCACGCGGATGGCGTCGAAGGGACCGCTCCTTTCGTACTCGCGGCGAAGGAGCCGGTGGAGCCCCTCGTCCTCCTCGAACACGTGGGCGACGTCCCACGTCGCGTGGTTCTTCCAACCTTTGTAATTACTCATCGCCGTCTCTTCGATGACGGACAATCCGTCAGTAGAACGACCGGAAGTCGCTTGAGGCCTAAACCCACGGCGAGACTCGTGCGTCCGCGACCGTCGCCGATCGTTGTGACGCGATACTTCTTGCTGTCGACGATCACGATCGCGGGAATGCTGTCGTCGCGGATCCATTCCATGGCCATCCGCGCCCACCCGCTGCCACGAAAATGCTGAAGCTCGGCCCGAAGTTCGTCCTCGCCGAGGCCTCGCAGTTCTCCCGGAGCCCATCCGCCCCACGACGAGTAATCGTCGTGGCGCAAAATCTTCTCGAGAGTCCACGTGCCGAGCTTCTCGATCAGGCACGGGCCCTCTCGTGGCCAATCATCTTCTTCCGACACATGCTCGATCGCGGACTCGATGTCAGAGACGAAGTTGCGATAAGGATCGACCATCTCTTCATTCCCGCGAAGCTTGGACGTTCTTCATCCCGGCCCGCATCATCTTGCGCAAGCGGAACGCAACGTCGCCGTGGTGCATCGGCGCGCCATTCTCGCTCACGCCATTCTCGCCGTCGCACTTGAACACCGTCACGCCGTGCCACGGGCCGTAGGGATGCCGCGCGAGGATCGTGACGGTCGTGGGCGCGAGCCAGGTGGTCTTGACCTCGAGCCCGCGCAGCGACCTGCAGCTCGCGACGCGCGAGACGAAGTCACCCTCGCTCTTTTTCATCGCGAAGGCTACTCCCGTTTCCGCGTGAGTCTGTCAGTGATGATCGTGTTGAAGACGTCGCGCTCTTCGACCTGGGAGAACCCTTTGAGGTGGAAGCTTCGTTCCTCTTCCTCGCCCGTCCCGTAATCGATCACTTGGGATTCGGTCGTGTACCAAACGCCTCGATGGAACGCCGTGCTCGAGGGATACATCGCCCCTTCGTTCTTCAACACCTTGACGACGAGATCGGCCTCGGTGAGCCCCTCCTCGCGATCGTACTCGTCGAGTGTGATGGGCACCGTCTCGAGGTGACCCGTTTCACTGGGCTCGCCCTCCTCCGCACTCTCGGGGGTAACGCGCGAATAATTGACGCTGATCGATTTGCGAGCCATGCGGTCTCTCCGCCTATCCCCTCTCGACGCGAATCGTGGCATAGGTCGAACCCGTGGGCGACATCGCGTAAATGGTGCTCGGTTTCCACAGATCGCCGGACCACTTGAAGGACACCCAGGCTCCCGAAGGCAGTTTGGCGTTGTCGTCCACGCTCTTGCCGTGCGCGATACGGTCCGCGCACGCAAGCACGAATTCCTTATCCTTCTTGGTCAAGAAATCTGCCGCTGCCTGGATCTCGACGCGCACGTCCTCGTCTTCCTCATCGTCCTCATCATCGTCGAAATCGAGGTAATCGTAATACTCTTTCCACTCGCCGGTGACAGGGTTCGCCCTCTTACCCTTCTTGCGATTCTCATGATCGCGAGCCACGGCCTCTCGGACATACTCCTCGCCGTCACTAGTGAGCGGGTTCTCGAGGAAAACTTTGCAGCCGTCGCAATGTTGCGGGTTGTCCGCCTCACCGCCGCCGTCAGAATAAGGACCCTTCGGATAGTCGTCCGAGTCGTACGACGATTCGTCGTCGGGGTTCTCGGGCACGTCGCCCGTTTTCTTCAGCTCCTTCTTGATCGTGCGGGTGCAGTCGGGGCACCAGAGCGCCGCATTGTAGATGTAGGCATCCATGTCACTCCCGCCTCTCCATCACGCCCTCGTCGCGTTCGCTCCGGGGGCCCAGTCTGAACGCTTCGCGTTCATGCGAAGCTGTCGCGCTCCATCACCTCTTCGGCTTCGGCGCCGCCGCCGAACGCGAGCAGGAGGCCCGCGGCCCCGAGACCCGCGAAGAGCGCGATCCTCGCGTCGCGCTTGTGCCGATCCCACTCGGGGAGCGCGCGCGGGTCTGACGGTTTCTGGAACATCGTCCAGGCGAAGTAGCCCGTGCCGAGCGCGGCGAGGCCGATGGGGAGTGCCTTGTCCATGAACGCCATGAGCCATCATCGCAAGCTCCGGGGCGCCCGGCAACTTTCGGAGAACTTCTCGCTAATCGATCAGCATGGGCGGCATCGGGGCGCCCTGCTGCTGGAGATCCACCTGCGCCTGGATCTGCTCCTTGTACTCCTCGAACTGTTTCTGCGAGATGTTGATCCTGTGTAGCTCGTCGATGTAGCGCTTCGCCACCATGAGCGAGAAATCGACGGTCTCAGCGATGTCGAGCTTCGGTGATTGGGCGAAATCGCTGTCGCGCATCCCCTTGAGAGCGTCCTTCGTCAAGATGCTCACGAGCACGTTGATGGCGACAGAATTTATTTCCGCTTGATACGAGCGCTTCGCACCGCGTTGCATCATCCGCTCGGTGCGGGCCTCGATCTCGAGGCGACGCTTCTTCATCTCGTCGCTCTCGGCCGTGAGCCTCTTCGAGTCATCGGCGTATGCGGCCGTCCGATCTCGCAAGGCGGCCGTCGTCCTCTCGTACGCCTCAAGCTCCGCGCCCGTCATGCTCGGGGCTTTCCCCGGAGTCCACTCTTGGTTCCCGTCGAGCGGTTTCTGTCCCGTACTGTCTTCGATCGCCATCGTGAGCGCACCTTACCGGTATCTGGGCCCGTCGGGAAGCACCGACGAGCTAGGTCCTGACAAGTCAGACGTCCATCAAGAAATTCTCGACCGAAGCACCGCCGCGTCGGAGCGAAGGATCGGGACGGCCGTCAGGATATGCGCGCCGATGGGCACGTCGCTGTCCTTGCAAGCATCTAGCAGCGGTTCGATCTCGTCAGCCAAATGCGTCATCATCGTGGCTAGCTCCAGCCTCTTTTCCGGGTCTGCCATCCTACCCGATTCGTAGATCTCGAGTTGCTCCGCCAGCGCCTGGAACTTCGCGCCCGCTCGGCGCAAGGCGTCTATCAGTTCTAGCTCTGCGTTGCTCATCGCGTCGTCACCCTATCGATACCGCAAGCCATCTGGGAGCACGGGTGGGATGTACGCATCGATGCACGCTTTCCGCGCGCGCATCCCTTCCATGAGGGCTTCGAGGAGGACCTCCTCGGGTATGGGCGCGACCTCGGCGAAGTGTTTCTCGCACAAGCTTCGGAGCAGAAGCTCGCGCTGGTCCGTTTCCCCAGCGCACACCGGGCATCCCATCTTCTTCGTCGTATTCATCGCGCTTCCCTCACGATCTTGTACCGGTGGAGCTTGTAGTCGAAGCGATCGTAGTCGCCGCTCTTGAACATCGGAAACACCGTCTCGCCCGTCCCATGAGGATCTGCGAACCAGACGCGCCACTTCTTGTCCTCGCGATCCCAGTAGATGTAGACGTGATCGCTGGGCGGTTCGTCATCGTTGAATCTCGTCAGCTCGTTGCTCATAGCGCCTCCATGATGAGTCTCGCGACGTCGCGCGCCCGTGAGACCTCCTCGTAGCCGTGAAGATCACAGCCGTGAGCGTCGAGCAGATGATCGGCCGCGCCCGCGAGCTTTTTGAGTACGTCGCGGAGCGGCCACGGGGCGTCCATCCTCGTCAAAGACTCGAGCTTCGCCTCGGTCTTCTCGAGTAGCTCCTCAGCAAGCTCGAGCTTCGCGCTGTCGGACACGTGCATGCATTCGTCTGCGAGACCGTTCCACCGGCAGTTCGTCTCGAATTGATCGTGGCAGTGGACGTTGCCGTGCAAAGGCTTGCCGTAGTGCGACCCGCCGCACTTCGGGCACTCGAACGCGTCCTTCGGGAGCTTGCTGTAGTCGATCCCCATGTTCTAGCTTCCCTCTTCGATCTTGCCGGCGAGGGCCTCGTCCACGGTCCACGTTCGGGATCCGCCGCATCGCGCGCAGGCCCCGAGGGAGTCCGCACACTCGTGGCAAAGCCGCGGCACGCGGGTGTTCGGGTGCGAGAATTTGTTGCCGCACGCGCCGCAGTCGAACTCGGTGAACGCTTGCCCGGCGATAGCTACGGCGACGTACCAGCAGAACGGGCACTCGCGCGCGATCTCACGGGCCTCACGACCCTTGTCGGCGCGGGCCTTGTCGGACCTCGAGATGTAGTCACGGAAATGCAGCGCGCGGACCCTGCCGATGCTCTCCATCGTCTCCTTCGACCAAGTCATGACTCAGTTCGGCTCCTTCGACTTTGGCGGAAGCGTCACCGGGATCTCGCTCCAGACGTTGTAATGCACGGCATTCGGGTCCGTGGTCTCGATCGGCGTCATGAGAGACCCCGCGGGGGCTCCGATCGCTGCCATCATCTGCCCGTAGAAACGCCAATCGGCCTCGACTGAAGATCGCCCGCGTGGATGAAGGGACGCGGAGAGGATCCACTCGCTCTCGTGCACGGCCTTGAGGGCGTCGCCCACGGCGTCGAGGTGCTTGCGGAACTCGTCGTACGTGAGCACGTCCGGCGCCTTGAGCCCGAATCGCTTGATGATGCTCGCGATGCCGCCGGGGAGCCGCTCGAGCCCTTCCCACGTCTCGCGGGTCGGCACTGGCATCGGCCCGTACGACAGACCGAACTTCCAGCCACGGTAGATACGGAACGTGGCCTCCTTGCCCGTGTTCTTGATCGCCTCTTTACGCATCACACGGGCCACATCCGCCGGGCTGTCCTTGGACACCACGGGCTCGACGGGCTTCTTGTTCTTCTTCGACATGATCAATCCCCGTCCCACTTCTGGGACTTCCCAGGGTCGTAGTACTCGGCCACCGTCTCGAGCAGGGAAGTCTCGATGATGTCCCTCGGCGCGCCGTGCTTGTGCGCGAGCTTGATACCGCTCTTCGTCATGAAGCCTGCGATGAGGCCGGCGCGCGTGATCTCGTCCATTCCCGGCGTGAGCTTCTTGGCGTTCTCGACGACGCGCGCGAAGTTCACGTCGAGGTACTCGTGCAGGTCGAATTCTCCCACCATGTCGTCCTCCTCACTTCTTCTTGCACTTGCAGACGAGGTACCCGTCCTTCAACTCGCCCGTGTGCTCGGCGTGGGTGCACGACACGGGGCCGCCCCGCGCGCCATCGACGCTGATCACTTCCTCGCGGCAAGCCTTCTGCGGTTCGGCCGCCGACGCGGAAGCCGCATGCCCGTACCAACCGATCGTGGCTCCCACGATCCATGCCGCCGTGAGCGCAAATACCGTTCGGACCATCAACACGCGCGTCACGGGCCCGAACCTCCGGCGAAACAAATCTCCAAGCTTCGGTCTGGCTTTCTCGAGGAAGAGCTTGAGCAGTGCGTCACGGAGGAAATCATACATCGCGGCTCCTTCTCGTGACATGGGCACTGACAGCTCGGCCCGCAGAAGCCGATCTCGCATTTCGGGCACGACATCTGCCGCATACCGCTGTCGATCTCATCAAATTTCATCATCGACCCCACGAGCTACTAGCGAGCTTGATCGCGCCCGAAGCGGACTTGCGGAAAGCGGTATGCAAGACGCCATCTTCATCGACCCATGCCGCGAGATAGGTACCATCGCCGACAACGAGGGCGACCCAGTGCTCTTCACCGTCCAGCACCATCTCTGCGTCCGTCACGACGGATGCGATCTGTCTGTCGTACTTCACGGCAACACCTTGCCGCCCACGACGTTGAGGTCTTCATCGATTTCAAGCTCCAGCGAGGCGTACTCGCCCCACTTGAAGTGCTCTTTCACGAGACGCCGGTGCTCCTCCGTGCTCGTGTCGTTGCCGTCCTCGTCGCACGAGACGAACCCGAGCCCGCGGAGCACCTCTTGCCATCCGTCCGGGTCCTTGATGTCGTCGAGTACGATCTTGGCCGTCTTCTTCGGCGGCAACGCCTCAAGCTTTGCGAGCAACTCGCGGATCACGCGCGCGCCCACGTGGAGCGCGCCGTCGCCGCAATTGCAGTCCGCCACGTGCTCATTGTCACGGAATTGCTGTAGCAACGCCTTCTGGAGTTCGGCCTCGAGCTGTGATCGGTTCATTCGATGTCGCTCCTGCTGCGCACGTAGAGTTCGCGGGTGACGACGTGGCGCCACCTCCATTGATGCGTCCGACTCGCCTCGCCTGATCCGACTGGGTAATCTATCTTGTTGCCCGGTCCGATCGGGAGATAGACGGGCTCCCAGCATTCGTGGAGCGAAAGCAGCTTTTCGCCGGCTTTGGATTTGTACGGCTCGAAACCGGCAGATGTCCAGCGCGCTCCGTCGTGGCACTCCCAGTGCGAATTGTCGGCGTAGCACGGGTAAGTACCACGGAAATATTCGAACTCACGGTCGCGGCCCTCCTCGAATGTGAGCTGCCCGCCGCGTAACCTCGTCTGGTAGTCGCGATCGCATTTGTGGTCGCTCGACCCGCAACAACTCGTCCACGTGTAGCCGCACGCGTCACAGGTGCTGCGGGCATCGCAGGTGTAGGGCGGCCAATCGCACTTGCTCATGCCCGATCTCGCCCTCCTGCGCAGTCGGCACGCTCGACCGCAGCGAGACGGACGGTCAACGGATCGCCATCGTAATCACGGAAGATGAAGGTCGCTTTCTCGTCCGGACCCACGACGCGATATCGGCCGCGATGCTTCTGCGCGAGCCTTCGGATGTGGGTGAAGTCGCTGCTCGCGTGCTCCCACTGCTCGCCGAAGGCTTCGTATGTCGTGCCGACGTCGATCGGTTCTTTCTCATCGAAAATGTTCTTCGGATCACCGGCTGAGCGCCTGAAGGCTAGCTCGTGGACCACGAACATTGGCTGCTTCGCCAGGGCAAGGGGACTCGCGAACGCCGCGATGGGCGCTCCCGCGAGCGCGATGAGTGCTTCACGACGATTCATGTTTCTCCCCGGAAATGGCACATCGGCATCCGTACGACATGTACACGCGCTTGTCGCACCGCGGGCACGTGGGCCACGGTTCGCGCGTGCGCACGGTCCTGATCACGTACTTCGGCAAGTCCTCCTCGCCCGGCTCGTCGTTGAACGTCGAACGGAACGACAGGTCGAAGAAGCCGAACTCCCGGATGGTGCTCGCCTGGTACCGGATCCCGAGCCCGTAGCTCGTGGTCCGCTCTTCGATCCACGCGAGGTACTGGGCTTCGCACTCGAAGCAGTGGGCATTCGCCACGTAGAGGCCCTCGTGCTTGTCCCAATAGACGCCGCATTCGCTGCGCGTGATGTGGCGCGCGCGCTCTTCGAGCACGATGCGACCGTAGCAGAAGCGGCAGTTCGTGCGGCCGAGGTTGCGGCTCATCGGGGACCTCCCAGCGCGGACTCGACGTAGGCCGGCAATATGTTCTTGGATCTGTAATTGGCGACGAGCGACGGGTCCAGGTACTGGCACCCGCTGATGACTCTCCTGCACGAGGCCGACCCGCACGTGCAGTCCATCCGCCACGTGCCGAGGTCGTCGGTGGAGGTCGTCGAGTAATCGAAGCCTAGCTCGGCGCCGGCTGGGATGTCCTCGAGCGCGAAGAGCGTCGCCCTGTTGTCGTCATCGATCCTCACCGCGCAGTTGGGCTCGCAGCTATGGTTCAAGTAGTCGTCCCCGCTGCGGGAGGCGCCGACGAACGCATCGGGTCCGACCTGCAGGATGTCGGCGCCGGCATCCGAGGCCTCTTGGCCGAAGAGCAGCGGGCCCTTGATCTCGAGCACGGCGCTGTCGGCAGGGATGGGTTCCACGGCGAAGACTCCGCGGCCATGTTTGCACGCTCGGATCTCGAGCCTCATGGGAACTGCCAATCATCGCGATCCGGTGTCGCGCCTTCGCCCGACTTCCATGCGTTCTCGAGGACTCGGCGGAAGCGGGCCATCGCGTTCTCGATCTCGCGGAGCCTCCCGAACTCCGTCGGGCTGATGGTCCTGTCGCTCTCCCCGTGGGGTGGCTCGTTCTGCGCGCGCTCGAGAAGCTCTTTGAGGTATTCGTGGCACTGGGCCATCGGGACCGCGTAGTAGTGCATTTCGTCCGTGACCCACTCCGCGCACTCCTTCTGCGTCTCCGGCTTCGTCCCCGACATCACGTGTCCTCCTTTTCGCTCTCTGGCGGCGAGGCCGCGTACCACTCGACGATGAACTCCGGCGCATCCGGACCACGCCAGAGCCGGAGCGCGAGCGCGATGTCGGAATCTGAAGGCCAGCGATCGTGCCGCCACACGGTCCCGGCAAAAATGGGATGGGGAGTGTGGTCGTTCATGTAAATCTGAACGACATGCATCCCGAGGTCGACCTCGTCGCACTTGAAGGCCTTGCAGCGCACGATCTTCGCGCCGTTCGGCCCCGAAAGCGCCGAGGGATCTGGTCGACAGATCTCGTCCTGGGCTTTCCCGAGGTCTTCCTCGTCGTCGTCGAGCGCGAATCCGTAGTGAAGCTCAGCGTCTGGCTCCAGCTCGCCGAGAGCGCGGGCGCGCGCGAGCTGGTCCTCGAAGACCGGGAACCATTTTTCGCCCTGGCCCTCCGTGTCTTCGTTATCCCTTCGGATGTGGATGCCGCAGCTCGCGCACCGCAGATCGGGGTTCTTGAGGATCCCGATGCTCTTGATCTCTTCCCCAAACTTGCGAGTGCACTTGTAGCAAATAAGCCGCCACGTCATCGCGCCACCCGAAAGAAGGGCAACGCGAGCTGGGGATCGGGTTCACGGAGCAGGCGATCGAACTCCAAACGCTTCGCCCGGATCTCATCCTCGATCTGAAAGATCCTCCGCGCGAGCCGGAGCATGCACTCGGTGCGCGTGCGTTGCGGGTAGCGCTTGCTCCTCATGGCCAATCGTCCTGCTCGTCGGGCACGAGAAAGTCCCCTTCGCCGATCTCCGGGATCGCGGCCGTCCAGCTCCGCGACGCGAACAGAATCAGCCGGCCCTCGCCGTCCGAGAACCCCGTCACGAGGACGCGGCCGGCCCGCGGCGCGCTCTCGAGGTCTGGCGTCGCGCGCACGACGCGGGGCAAGATCCCGAGGAGCGTGTGGTCGCCGCGCCCGCTCATCTGCAGCGAGCTATTGTTGATGTAGTGCACCTTGCCGAAGCCTTGACGCGCCGTCACTTCTTCACCCCTTCGAGCCACTCGCTCTCTTTCTTGACGATGAAGTCCTTGCCGCAGCGCGTCTCGCCGATCACGTAATCAGCCGTAGGGTTGCCCTCGAGTATTTTCACATCCCAAGGAATGCCCTGATTCCAGTCCTCGAACGTCTTGGCCTTGTAGTACATGTCCGGATCGAGGTCGTCCCGGTCGAGCACGTCGTAGATTTCTTCTTCGCTCTCGGCTTCCACCGTGAGCGTGACGGACTTGTGCAAGCGCATCTCGACCTTGAACGTCGGCATCAGCGCTCACCCCTCTCGCGCAGCTCTTCCCGCGTGTAGAAGATGCCGGGAGCGATCTCCACTTCCTGCTTGGCCTTCTCAGCTTCGCGACGCTTCACTAACTCGCGCGCCATGAGCCTCACTTCGTTCATGCTCGCGAGGGTCGGCGTCTCGCTGATCTTCTTGAGCCACGCCATCGACACGCCCATCATGAATCTGGCCCGTCCACCCACCACACGTGCCCACACGACTTGCAGGTGTATTTCTCGTCCTCGTACCCACCGCATGAACTCTCCCAAAGCTCGACGCGGACCTCGCCCCCGCACTTCGAGCAGGGCCTCTTGGAGATCGCCTCCTTGGTGAAAACGCCGGCCGTCTCGGGCATTGGGTTCATGTGCGTCATCTCGTCCTCTTCTCAATCATCGTCGGGTAGCGATCGTATGAGCGACTCGCGCTCGGTGCCAAGCCACTCGATGTGACCCCGTATCCGTTTCGCTTCGGCCGCGGTGAGCGTCACGCCCTCGTTCTTCTCCACGGCCCTCCGCAACTTCTCGAACGCCAACCTATCCGCGTTGATGTCGTCCATGATCGTCATGAAGTCACCCGCCTTCGCTTCGTGGCCCGCTGCACCCGCTTACGCATGAACGGCTCAATCTCCGAGTCGCCGGGATAGAACGGCTTCCCAGCATTCTTGCACTTGCTCGGCATGCCGTCAGCGTGCTTTTTCTTGTGCCAGAACTCGGTCGCGCCCATCGGCTCGCAGTCGTCCATCACCATGCCGCACCTGCGACACACGGCCCGCTCGCCGCGATCGGGGAGCGGCATCCCCGTCATGAGTCGTCCTCGTGGTCGAACGTGGGGTCGTATCTCACGATGGTGAAGTCATCGCCGATGACCAGCTTCTTCTTCATGGGGGCCGCGGGAGTCTTGGGCTTGGGCTTCCGGACGTAGCGTCTCGACTCGACCTCGACCACCCACGAGAGCGGCGGCGCGAGCCAGCACTGCCGGTCGAAGAGGCCCATGTGCCACGCCATGCGGCAATGCTCGCGCGCACGAGCGAGGCCGCCTTCAGTCGGATCGTTCTGCAACGCGTTCTTGCCGTGCGTGATCGCCTCCCAGGGCGACCTCACGGCGTTCGCCCAGGCGTCCGCAGAGATGCCGACGAGCAGCGTCGAGACGATCTTCTTTTTCGACGCGGCGTTGAGGTTCGACGTGATGTGGTGGACGGGCGCACTCGTCACGACCCCGTCGCGCTTCTCGTGTCCTTTCTCCTTGTAGCCGGCGCGACGGAAGAACGACTCGATGGAATGGATCTTCACCGCCTGCTCGTTGAACTGGCACCCCTTGCCGGTCTTTTTCGACCTGACGTTGATGTTTCGATTTTTGTACTCCCACCCCGACCACGAGCGCTGTCCCATACAGAGCTGCCGCTGGAACCGCCCGCGCGCGCACGAGTAGAGCCAGCGCCACGCAGCCTTGTCGTAGATGACGAGGTAGGACGCGAGCTGAAGTTCCCGGATGCGGCTCATCTTCATCTCGAGCTGGTTGATCTTGTGGAACGCATTGAACAGCTCTGAAGAGGTAAGCTGCTTGCCTCCCGAGCCCGGCACGACCTCGAACGGGGATGAGACTACTGTCGTGTCAAACGGGTCGAACGATGCCGCGGCGATCATGGCTTCGGCCACCTCTCCATGATGGCATCGGCGATCTTGATCCCGACGTCCGGCAGACGCTGTGAATGTTCATGGATGAGCGCCATGATCTCGTCCGTGCGTTCGCGGGCGCCGCGCTCGTAGACCTTGATCAGCTCGGCCGTCACCATGACGTGCTGCCCGATGACGTGGTCACCGATGCCGCCGGGATCCTCGCACATGTCGATGAGCTTGCCCGTGAGCGCGCGCAGCTCGGGATCGTTGATCATGTCCCTCATCACTTCGCGTCTTTCATGAACAGGTCGTGCGAGACAATCTCCATGCGTTCCTCGACGAGCCTCATGCCAAGGATCTTCGGCCGGTGGTCCCACGGTTTGATGGGCGGAAGATCTGCGAATCTCTTCGCTCGCTCCACGAGGATGCCAAGTTCGGCGTCCGTGGGCTTACGGTCGAGGAAGATCGCGACCGAGTTGTAGGCCGGGTGCTTGCCCGCTTTGCCTGGCTTCACTTTCGTGACCTTGCCGCTCCCGTCGTTCGAGTAGCCGGGCGTCGGCGCGAGTGCCATCGGTGCGCGGCAGATCGCGTCGTCGCCGTGGTCGTCGACGCGCGTCGTGACGAGGTCCTCGAACGGATCCTCTTCCCCGCTGTGACCGTTGATGCGGAAATCCTCCTCGTACATCGCCTTGTACAAGCCGCCGCGGTGATCACCATGCTCGTCACAGCGGCCAACGACGAAGCTCGACAGCTCGCGCTCGAAGTTCCCGGCATACGAGTCCGTGTCGACGACGAACGACCACCTCGGCTTAGAGTTCTCCCACGACCAGAGCGCCATCTCAGTCACCTTTCTTGGGCGGCCAATCAAAGCCGAAGTCCTTGCGCCGGATCTTGGCGCGCGGCTCGCCGTCCAGCCAGAACACGATGCCCTCTATTTCGACCGCCCTGAGGTATGCGCGCAGGTCATTGAACGTGCGCTCGTGTTCGGCTAGCAGAATATCAACGGACCCGTGCTTGATGAATCGATCTTCCTCGAAGCCGTGCGGGTTCGTCTGGAAGTGCGGACCGCAGAGTTCGTATGTGCCAACGTCAAGCGGTTTGCCTAAACGTAGGTACGCTTCGCGTGCCCACTTGTCCTCCGGCCCGTCCGAGACGGGAACCCAGTGCGGCCAGTGCCCGGTCGTCTTGTCGGGATCGTCGCACGGGATGCCGCCCGCGGGCGCAGGTTTGCCGTGCTTGGCGTCGTACCTCCGGTAGAGCCAATTGTTCGAGCGTAGCGGGAGCGGGACCCAGGCCATGTGGATGCCCGAGCTATCACCCGTGATGACGGCGCACGCGGTGCCGTCGAACTTCACCGTCGCTGTGCCCTCGACCATCACGCGCTCGAGCCCTGGGGTGAACACCTCTTTGAGCACGCTCTCGGTGCCGCGACCGGTTTTGCGCGGGATGAAATCGCGCTGAAACACGCACGGTATCTTCTTCACGTCACACCTTTCTTGGGATGAGCAGGGATGTAGCACTGCTCGATCGAGTACCACTCGAGGCCTCCGGCGCGGCCCCCGCCGGCGTCGACGAGGTAACGCTTGCCTGCGCGGTCGACGAAGTCGATCTTGCCCTCCGTCCCCGTGCCGTTGCCGCTGATGACCCGGACGTACTCGCCCACTTCTTTCGGACGCGTCATCCACGCACTCGGCTCGTTCTTCCTCGGCCTACCCTTGCGGAGGTTCAGCTTGCCGAGGATGCAATCGCCGAGGCGGTGATCGTGGAGCGTCACGCCGTTGTACTGGTCGGCGATGTCCGCCGCGGCCTCCACGCCGCGGACGAAGCCGTGACCCCACTCGCTTCGCGGCGGGCGGCTGAGATCGATCTTGTCGAGGAGAACCGATTTTTTCGCATCACCGTTCATCGACTTCTTCGTCCGCTTCATTTCTCCGCACGCCTCTTCTTGTACTTGCGATCCATGAGCGTGACCCATACCCATAACGCCGTGCCGCCCACGGCGAGAAGGATGAGGGCCACGCCCGCGATCACATCGCCAACTGTGACGACGAACATGTCACGTCGCCGACGGAAGCGCCTTGCTGCTACCAGCCGGAGCGCCGTTGCCGTTCTGCGGCACCTGGATGTACTGCGCGAGCTTCGTGCCCTCGAGCAGCTTCTTCACCACGTCCGTGATGCTCGAGCCACCAAGGATCGCCATCGGGGCCATCGACTCCGAGAGCTTCTCGATGAGCGCCCTCTCACCGAACGCGCCGATCGCCGCGATGAGGTCGGGGCTGATGGCCTGGGCCTTCTTGACGACGGCCTCGACCTCCGCGGAAAGCTCCACGAGGCGCGTCTCTTGGCGCTTCTGCTCGAAGACGATCTCCTGCTCGACGTCGGCCTTACTCCTAGCAAGCTCGATCGCAGCGATCTCGCTCGTCCCGTTCTGGATCGCGATCTCCGCCTTGTGGCTCTCGGAGGCGAGCTTCGCCTTGGCATCAATCCCGACGAGGTCCGCCGCGAGCGATTTCCCGATCTCGGTCTGCCTGAGCGTGAGGAGCGCGAAGCGCGTCTCGGCCTTCGTGACCTCGATCTCGCGCGTGAGCCCCTCGGACTCTCGCGTGAACTCGAGCGTGCGACGCTTCGTCCCGAGGTCGAGCATCTGCGTGATCGCCTCGCGCTGCGCCTTAACGAGGAGACCCTCGACGCTGCCGTCGAGGATCTTCACCTCGAGCACCTCGACGTCGTAGACGTGCATGCCGTTCTCGGTGAACGTCGTGCCGGGCCTCGCGCGATCGCCGTCCTTCGTGCCGAGCACCACGTCGCGCACGACCTCGACCGCCGACTGGTAGAACGGCTCGACGCCGATCTTCTTCGCCGCCGCGCGAAGCTTCGAGCGCATGTGATCGCAAAGGAACTTCACGTAGTTCTCGATGCGGAACCAATTCTGCGGATCGCCCTCGAAGTTCACGCGATACGAGAGCTTGAGCTGCATCTTGCAGTAGTCGACGGTCTCTATGTCTATGATATCGCTCACTTTATTAGCGAAAATCTGGAGGTAGCTCGTGTGGTAGAGATTGTCCGCATTCTTGGGCTTGCCTGTCGAGAGCTTCAGGACTTGCGGGATCTCGTCGTACTCGAACATCACGCTCTTTGGCCCGACCTCGACGCGCTGCTCGCCGCTCTTCTTCACGAGCTTGATGGCAGACCCGGTCCAGATGTCGGTCGTCACAGCTCCCTGATATTTCGTGTTGAGCGTAACGGTGCGAGGCTCGGTGTAGCGACCCTTCCTGTCGAGGGCGTCGCCGGTGAAGCCTTTCGCCGAGAGCCCGCCGAGGCCGCGATCCTCCATCGAGTTCGAGACGAGGTAGTGCGCCTCGAACGCGGGCGCAGCAGCCGCCGCCGCACCAAGGAGCATGGCTCCAGCCATCCCGCGCGTGAGCGGCGCGCCGACGGCGGCTTCTTCCGCGGCGAGCGCACCCTGGAGCTGCTTGTTGTGTGCGAGCGCCTCGGCGTTCCCTGGGTAGAGAAGACCGCAGAGCTTCTGGTCGAGGATGCGGCGCGCGAAGACTTCCGTGCGCGGGTCGGGCAAGTACATCGCCGGGCCCTTCACGAGCTTCACGTTGCCGGTGAGCCGCTCGAGGACGTAGCGTCCTTCACCCGCGGGGATCGCGGTCGCGTAATGCACCTCGTGGTCGCCATACTTCACGAGAGCGTGTTCTTCTCTCGGAAAATACATTTTCTCGCCGTCGCTCGTGCCCTTGATGAAAAGCTCGTCGCCGACGTAATAGTTCTTGTCGCCGTCCACGTAGTCGGCGATCACCTTCACGTAGATGCCGCTCGTCTCGTTCAATTCGATCGAGCGGAACTTGCGCGTCTCCTTGCCATCCTCCTCGCGCGTAACGAACACTTCAGTGGGCTTAGGAAAAACTACAGCAGGGCCGCGAACAAAACGCTTAGAGCCATTTTCTCCAAGCAACAATCCATAGTCCAATCTTTCGAGCGAAAGCGCCTCGCGCACGAGACTTCCCGCTTCGTCGGGAACGACTTCGAGCCCCGTCGGCGGAATGAAGAACGATGTGTTCGTTCCGCGGATCACGATGAGCTGACCGGTCGTGAGCTTGTCGGCCTGGACGACGTCGTCCTCGTCGTCGCCTTCCTGCTTCTGGTCGCCTTCGGTCTTCTCCATGATCGCGTTCTTCCAGTTCGCGCGCGCCGCGACCTGGTCGTAGACGCGCACGAGCAGATACTGGTTCGAGCGCAGACGGTGACCGGAGAGAACTTTCGCCATCTGACCGGGCCAGAGCGCGAACGACGCGGGACCTGGGATATTGATCTTCCTGCCGACATCGAGGTCCGGCATCGGCGCCTTGTTGCCGACCTGCGGGTGCTTGCCGTCGCGCGCGGGGTTCTTCAGAACTGCGTACCAACCCTCGGGAGCGATCGTTGTCCGCTGGATCGCTTTCGTGAGCGCGCAGCGATCGAACATCTTCGTCTTCTCGTTGAAGAGGACGGGTTCGGTGGAGGGGGCGAGCGAGTCCTGCTTCGGCCCCACGTAGAGGAAGACTTGCCCATTGGTCTTGTCGAGGATGCAGCAGCTCTCGTTCGGCGCCAGCACAAGCTCGCGCGAGTCGTCTTTCTCAGCCATGGTGTTCTCTCTCTTTCTTTCGTTTCCGGAATTACCCATACCGCCGTTCTCCGCGGCGGTACACGCACAAAAGTCTGCTAGGGCCGATCCGCCGATTTTTCCAGCGGAACGTTAGTAATCGTGACCGCGTTCCTGATCTTCAACTCGGGGATCGTCTCGCAGCCCTCGTCGTGCTCGCTGCCCCACCAGCCGCCCGTGAAGAACCTCTCGGCGCACGCGCCGCACGACAAGTCGTAGCCGATGTTCCGGCAAGCGACGATCGCATCTTCGTCCGTCAGCATGTCACTTCTTGCCTCCGACCAGCGTGTAGAGAACGTCGACGGTCTTCTTCGCGTAGCCCACGCCCCGGTTGGCGATCGCGCGCTCATCGTCCGGGACGTCGGGGTGATCGGCTAAGGCCTGCTCGGTCTTCGCGACGGCTTCCCAGGCTGCAATGGCGACGCGGACGGTGCCCTCCGCGTGAAGGATCGCCATCGTCACGTCCGAATTGAGCAGATCCGACGACCGCTGCATGCTCATCGCTTCTCGCTCTCTTCTTTATGGCCCCAGATCTTCTCGCACGCTTCCTTCGTGAGCCCCCACGTCTTCGACCACTCAGGCCCGTGGAGGAACACGCCGTCGCGCCGGTGCCACATCGTGTAGCAGCACTCGTGGAGCGTGACCGCGACACTGGCGTCGCTGTAGATGAGAGCCTCGTCGTGCGGCTCGTACGTGGACGCCTCGACCTCGGCGACGCTGTACGAAAGGATGTGCACCTGTTCGGCCGCGGTGAGCGTCGCTTCACACGTCGCGCAGAAAGCGTGGTTGCGTTCGTGGTCCCACTCGATCTTGCACTCGCTGCCGTAATGCGTCGGGCGCTTGTCCTTTCGGACGCACTGGTCATGGAACGTATCGGGTTTCTCACCCACGAACTCCACCTCCACCGGGAACTTGTAATCCGGGTGGTCGGCGTGCTCGTGTTCGAGGACAGCGCCATCATGGCGAATGCAGACGATGGGCAGGTCGTTCTTCTGGAACACGATCCCGCCCTCGGCCCTCGCCTCCGCGACGCGCTCCGCCCACGTGACTTCTTTCATCGCTCCACTCGCTCCAGCCCTCATCGCTTCGCTCCGTGGGACCCGGCCGTTAGCGCTGCGCGCTCCAGCGCCCATTTGCCGGCGTGCTTCCCGATGAGCGCGCTCATCACGTCGATGTGCTTGCCTGACATCCCGGCCCCGCGGTTCGCGATCATTTTTTCCAACTCCGACGCATCCGGATGGGCCGCGATCAATTCCTCGACTTGCTTCACAGCGTCCCACGCCGCGATGGCCTGGTACGTGACCTCCTCGGCGGCCATGATCGCCGTCGTCACCTTCGCGTTCAATTCACTCAATACATCGCGCGAAGAGATCATCGGAGTGGCTCTCCAGTCTTCATGTCGATCCCCTCGTAGAGCAACTCGTCGATCGTGAAGAGCGCGCGAAGAGGCGTCCCATCTGAAAGCGTCTCGGGCCGCTCGCGGCGCTTGTCGATCACGGTGATGATCCCTCGCACGTCGAGGCCCGCGCCGCGAAGGTGCCCGGCAGCGGCCGTAGCGGATTTGCCCGCCGACACGATGTCGTCGAGGAGCACGACCCTCGCGCCCTTCGAGATACAGCCCTCGATAAACCCCGGCGTGCGGCCGTGATCCTTCGAAGCTTTCCGTACGTAAAGGATGTCGAGCTTACGGCCGTTCTGATCCGCGTCCTCGACCACGCTCTCGCGCGCGGTGTAGAAAGCGAGGACGCTCGCCAAATGACAACCGCCGAGCACGATCCCGGCGACGGCGTCCACGGGCGCGAACGCGAGAAGCTCTTGGTAGAGTCGCGGCGCGAGGAGTTCGTGCAGGTGTCCGCTCATGCAGGCGCGCTTGATGTTGAAGTACTCCGTGGTCCGGCCGCCGCCGGGCGCCTCGAAGTACGTGCCGGGAGCCGAGACTTCCAGGCTGTGGAGCCGGATGAGCCCGAGAAGCTTCGTGCGATCGAGGATGGGTTCGGGCAGGATGAACGTCGCGAGATCTTCGTCCTTGAAGGCTCCCACTTGCCACGTGTCGCTCCACGACGCTGGCTTGGCGAGACGCTCGTCGTGCGTGTGCGGGTAGTCTTTCGCGACTGCCCGACACTGCGACGGCAGCAGCGGGCAAACGAATGGACGCTTCTTCGTCACCACCGGCCCCTATACCCGCGCACCGCGCGGTGAACGACGCTCTCGGAACGCCCCGTCACGTGCGCGATGTTACCTTCTGCACGAAGCTCGCGCATGAGCGCCCTCTCCTCATCGGTGACTCGCCTACGCATCGCTGTCCTCCGTGAGTGATCTCAACCGATCGATTTCCTGGAGAAGCATGCGGATCGCGAAGAGACCGTTGTTGTGAAGCCACCATCCGTGTGGACGCTTGGCCCACTCGCGCACGGTCTTCTCGAACGCTCTCGGCGCCATCGGTTCAGGAGTCGGGACCGCCAAGCTAATATGCACCGCGAGCTGGTGCTTGCAATATGGAGGGATCCACCCGAACCCTTCATCATCGTCGGGACACCCTTCGCCGTCGGGACACGTGCAGGTCGACTCCCCCGAGGACGAGATCTCCACGACGTACGAATTTCCTTCGGAGCCCTCGATGAGGTACGAGCGGCCGTCGCGGGGCCCGGTGAAGACCGCGATGACGTTGTCGATCAACATGCGTGCGCGCTCGAGCCGCGAACGAAGCAGAGGATATTTCTGCGCCCACTTCGTGACGGCCTCGTCGATCATCGCTTGCCGCACTGCTTCCATCAGTCGGCGCCTTTGATGTTCGCAACCGGGTAGAGCCGCTTGTCGATCCGCGCGATGTCCTCGGCCTCGAGCACCGCGAGCACCTCGTCGAGGTCCTTGTAGACGTGCGCGCACTCGTCGAGCGGCACGTGGTTATGGTTTCCGATAATACCCTCGACCGGGACGCCGTTGAACACGCGCTTCACGGTCGCCATCTCCTCGTCGATGAAGAGCTGCTTGTGCTCTAACTGCCGCTTCGCCTTCCCGCGCGCCATGGTGCGGCCCGAGCCGTGGTTCACGGAGCACGCAGTCTTGTGCGCCCCCTCCTTCGGGAAGAGGATCGCGGCGCCCTCGTACATCGAGCCTGGGATCAGGCACGGATGGCCCGTGTGCTCCCACAGCGTGCCGTAGAGATCGGGGTGCCCAGCAGGGAAAGCGCGCGTCGCGCCCTTCCGGTGCACGAAACCCTTCTTCCTCGTGCCGTCGGGAAGAACGAGCGTCTCTTCTTGAACGAGGTTATGGCTGATCTCGTAGTAGACGTGCACGTCCGCACCGAAGACTTCCTGCGTCGCCTCGCGGATCCCATTCACGATGATGTGGCGATTCGCGACGGCGAAGTTCGCAGCGCTGTTATGGTGGTTCCAGTACTCCTTGCCGAGCGGCTCGTCCGCGCGGAGCCACGAGCCCTCGCGGTGGCTCGCCGGCATGCCCCGCAAGCGCGCGCCCTCGTAGAAGAAGTGGTTGGCGGTCTGCCAGCCGTAGCCGCGGCTGCCGCAGTGGACCATCACGTAGACTTCGCCTGAGTCCTTGTCGCACTGCATCTCGACGAAGTGGTTGCCTCCGCCGACGGAGCCGAGCTGGCCGATGACGCTCGAGTACGCCTTGTCGATCTTGGTCAAGTCCGCGGCCTCGTCCACGGGGATGTACTGACGCTCGCAGAGACCAGCTTCCACGCCGATGGCCTTCGCGCCGAAGCGCAGGATCTCGTTCGCTAGGTCTTTTCCGAACTTCGGCATCAGCGCTGGGCGGTTATGCCCCTTGCCGGTCGCGATGCGCTTCTCGACCTCCTTGACCCAGCGCTCACGCTCGTACTTGCTCTTGATCGACCCCGCGTTGAGATCCGCCTTCATATGAAGGATCCCGCAAGAAATATCGTACCCCGAGGCGCCCTGGATGATGGTGTCCTCGGTCACGATGACCGACCCGATGGGGACGCCGTACCCGGAATGACAATCGGGCATCAAATACGCGCCGATCACACCCTCGTAGCTCGCGCCGAATGCGATCTGCTTCCAGCAGTCTTCTTCAGAAGAAGCGAAGAGGGCTTCCGAGAGAAACGCGTGCGCCTCCACCTTCATGTCGCCCACCTTCGGCAGCACGTAGTGATTGTCCGAGACCTTCGTGACCGCGTACTTGAACGACATGGCATCCTCTACGTCCGACATGGCTCAACCTGACGTTCTCAACCTGATGTTCTGGGACGACCCAAGGCATCCAAAGACTCGGCCGCGATCCTCTCGTCCGTGGAGCTGAGCACGCCTGATCTCGGGACCCAGCCGTAACCGCGGTTCACTGGCGCCATCTTCTCGTCGGGCCAAGTCTCGCCCATGTTCATGTGGATGTCGTGCTCGGGCTCGGCGTCGAAGAGGCACGCGCGACCCCTCGATGACTTCTGCAGGCACTGGGCAGGCATCTCGTCACTTCACGCGGATGCGGCCGTTGCAGTCCGGCTCGCTCTCGTCGATCTTGGACCACTCCTCGCGCGCTCTCTTCTCGTCCTCCACGAGCGACGTGATGCGAAGCTCAGCCCGCACGAGCGGGATGTCGGCGTCCGCGAAGGGCTTGTAGCTCTCCATCTTCCGCCAGCCGCCGTTCGCGAAGACCTCGTGTGCGCACTTGAACGAACACACCGTCGCGGCGAAACCGTTGCCCATGCTCTTGCCGTCGGAGTCGATGGCGACGTCGTCGAACGTTCCGCAAAGCTCGCCGAGGAGCTGGTCGTTCGGATTCCACTGGTTCATGCGAAAGATCTTCCCGCAGCCGTCGCACTTCGGCACGAAGAGCGCGGGCCTCACGCTCACGCACACCGTCTTGGCGATCGTGACTTCGTCCTCGATCTTCACCCTCATGGCGTTCCTCCTGTCATCGACGTTTTTTGCCCTTGTAGAATCCGAGCGCGACGGTCCGGTAATCGAGCGCCGCACGTTTGCCGCGCGCGGTGAGCTTGAAGTAGATCCTCGGACGGCCGCCTCGTTTCGGGTCCTGTTTGCGAACGCGCGACGCCAGGAGTCCTTCGTCCTCCATGCTTCGGAGCACGGGGTAGATGCTGCCCTGGTAGAAACGGATTTTCTTGCCCGCCTTGGTGTTCATCTTACGTTTCAGGCGGTCGAGCATCTCGAGCCCGTAGCACTCGCCCCCGAGGAGCGACTGAAGCACTACTGCCCGACTGGTGAACGGTGATTGCATCCGACCGACGATAGTTCCGGATCCCGAGGATTGCAACCTCGAAAACAAAGAAAACTTACGGGCAGACCGCCTGGTCGTAGCCCTCGTCCTTGCACTCATGATGCAGAAGGTGGTCTTCGCACTTCTCGCCGGTCTTCATGAACATGACCTCGCAGACTTCGTTCCCGACGCGCACATACCTCTTCGCGGGTTTGGGCGGGTTCACGATGACGAGGACGACCACGACCCAGATCGGCGATAGGACGATCAGGAGCTGCATCCAGTACGGCATCCAGCGTGGAAAGGCGTCAGGATCGGGCCGATGGCAGAGGCACGTCTGCTTGCAAGGACAGTTTCGTTCCCTCTCTTCTCCGCGCTCTCGTGCGCGTCTCAGCATACCGAGCATCAGACCTCCCCCATCTCAATAGGCCCGCTGCCACTCGCGCAGGTAGCAGCTCGCCTCGGGCGCCGACAGCGCGCTGTCCGTGAGCGGCGTGATGCGGACCACGAGGCCGCCGTCTTGATTTTTGACGTCCATCACGAAGTTCATCGCAGCGCTCGTGCGACCGTCCTGGAACTTGATCCAACCCGTCCAAGCGTGGTGCCCACGACCCCGAGCGTAGGTCATGGAGGAAAACTTGGCGTCCGGGTGGAAGCACTGGAGGAGGCGGGGCCCGAAACCCTCCGCGTCGTCGGCGTGGACGGACGCCGGCAGCGCGACAACGGCCGCCGCAAGGAGGAAGGAGACCAGGAACTTTTTGCCGGTGTTCGTCATTTAGCTTTTGTAGCTACGTTGTAGCCCGCCGTCAAGACCGTCAAGACTCACTTTCAACCGCATCGCGTGACGGATCCACTCCGAGACCGTAGTGAAATTAGCTTTCTGTGCCGCGCACTGCCACTTCTCCCACTCGTCCTCCGAGACGCGGACCCTCACGGTGTGATCGAGGTTCGCTCTCCCGCTCTTGGGCTCGCTCTTGGGCTCTTTAGCCTTCTTCCGCATGCGCCACAACGTAGCCACAAAAATACCGCCCCGCAAGACCCGGCTCGAGATAATTGCCCGCACCCCTGGCGCCCTCAGATTTTGTAGCTACGTTGTAGCTCGACAGACCGCAAAGCGGTCAGGAAAGACGGAAAACATGATCATCCAGAAAGCATTCCTCGCCCTCGCCATGGTGGCAGGCGTCTCGGCAGTCACGCTCACCCCCGCCGTCGCGGAGGCTCGAGGCGGCCATGGCGGTGGCCACTTCAGTGGCGACCATTCCAGCAGCGCCCATTACGGCGCAGGTCACTCTTACGGCGGGCACTACGGCTATCGCACTCCCTACGGCTACGGCTACCGTCCGTACTTCAGCGGCTGCGCGTACGTGACGGCGTGGGGTCAGTGCGTCCGGCCAGGCTACCGATACGGCTGGTAAATCGACGTCGATCCCAAAGAAAAAACGCAACAACCGGTGCTCGCCACCCCCTGTTAAGAGTAGAGGCTCTGACGGATAGCTCCGCTCATCCCGATTCCTTCTCCGTAACCAACGGCAACTCGATATTTTTCCGGCGCTCGATCTCGAGGAGGATGGCAGCGTGGGCTCGCACCCAGTCACCCTTGCGCATCAGCCTGCAACTCATGAAGATTGGGTAACCGTTGACCGAGCGCGGCCCCTGCGCGTCGAGGTACTCGTAGACGACCCCGATGTCCGCGATGTCCTCGGGCGTGTAGCCGTCGAGCGCGCCAAACGCGAGGGGCATGAAGATCGTCTTCATCATGTCGAGGTCACTCGCGGGTAAATGGTTCGACGTGAAGATCTGCCCGCTCGCGAAGTCGTCCACGAACTTGCGCAGCTCGTCGTCCGTGAGGCGCACGAGCTTGTGGTCGCCCGGCTTCACCTGCTCTTTGGTCTCGCTCGCGCTCACGGCGACGCCTGAAGAATGGGTGGCGTCAAAGGGCTCGTCGACAACGCTTCGAAGGCGTCAAGACGAACACAGCCTTCGTCATCATCCAGATCCCCGACGTACCATTCGCACGAACGGTGGGAGAAGATGGCGATGATCGGCGTGCCTTTGTACCGGATCCAGTAATATCCCTCCGGCCGGAGGGTCCGCTTCGCTTGCAGCTCGACCTCCCACTCCCGCTGCCTCTCCGCGTGGTCGGTTCGGGACTTCGCCTCCATGGCGATCTGCTCATCGCAGTCCTTGGACTCCACCACGCGCACGGCCCCGTGAGGGCCGTAGCAAGCCTTCGACCTCAGCGGCGAGTCCTTCAAAAGCTCGACCTGCTTTCCCATCCCGCACTTGCCGATGCACTTGTACGTTTGGGTGGGCTCAGTGCCCGGCATGTTTCCGTTGATCGTGTTCGTCGGCACCCAGTTGTCGGGGTTCGTGTGATCGACATTTTCGCTCATGGAGAAGTAGCCCCTGAGGCGACAGTCGACCAACACCCATAGCTCGCGCACCCGACGAGCGGGCAGAGCGCGCCATGCATCTTCGGCACAAGCTCGGGCTCCGTGACGAAGCAGGCGGCGAGCTTGCACGCGATGCCGAACGTGTTGCCCGAGTGTTCCTTGTAGAGCAGGCCGACCACGCGCTTCTGCTGCTCCTCGTACGACGACCGTGCGAACGTGGCGATGGCGTCGCCGTCCTCCAGCGCCGCCGCGATTTTGATAGCCTCCTCGCAGCAGAAAAGCTCGTACGGGCCGAAGTTCCAGCCCCACTCGGGCTGCCGCATGAAGAACTCAAAGCGTGCACGGAATTGCTCCGGCATGGCCGTGATCCGCTTCGCGGTCTCCTCGGCTTTCGTGGCCCACTCGGCTTGTTTCTTCTCGTTATCCGTCTCCACGGACAAGAGGTGCGCGGCTTGCTCCTCCTCGGCGGTCTGGTAGCGGTAAAGTCCGGCAAGCCTGACACGATCCATCGAGCGCGCCGGCAATATCGGCGTTCGCTCGACTAGCCCGATGCCGCGCACGACGTACCCGAAGCCGCGACCGAATAGGCGCAGCGTGTCGCCGGGCTCGGGTAGGCGCAGGCCGTACTCGCTGCGCACAACGAGGGAGCTTCCCTCGACGAAGTCCACAATACAGCCGTCGTCCGATTCCCTCACGGACTTCACGACCCAGTCTTTGTGCTCAGCGTCGCGCGCCGCGACGTCCATCTTGTCTTGCAGATTCATCCGATCAATTCTTTTTCTTGCGCTCGTACGCGGCCGAACGCTGCTGGATTTCGGAGAGCTTCTTCTCCGCCGACATGGCCCTCGCCAAAAGGCTCCTGAACTGGGTCCTCATGAAATCGTCGGCGTTTGTTGTCGCGCGCGCTCCGACTCCACGGATCACGACGAGACCGCGGCCATGGTGATCGAAGAGCGCGCGGCGGATCGCGGAGGCCTGGTTGTGGACGGCAAGCTCGAGAGCGCTACCGGGATTAGGAGCCCGTTCCAGGCTGAGAGTGTGTTTGGCGATCAGACTCCACTGGACGACGTGCAGCGGCAACTTCCGTGCAGCGAAATCGAGCAACGCGGCGGCGCGAGCCGCGCGACTCCTCCCGCCACGACGTTCCTTCGCTGAGTCAGGGAAAGTGAACCCCGCGAGCGTAGCTTCGAACTTTTGCTGGAACGACGGCATGAACTAAGTCTTCTCGGCCGGATGCCGCTCGCGTCCGCACCTGCGGCACTTGAAGTCCGAGACGACGGGCGTTCCTCCGATGGTCTGGGGAAGCGGAGGAAGCATCCCGGCGTGACCGGCATGCACGTAGTCGTGGCCCCACGTTTTGCAGCACAGCTCCGCTTGCTGCTGCACGTGCTCAGCACTCGCTGGCTGGTCGGACATGAGATGGGTCAAGAAAAGCTTCTCGCGAAAATCCGTCGTCATGATGAGCACCTCTCCACAAGTTCCAAGTCCCAAGCGATGGGAGGCTCACGCCTCTGGCGCTCGGCACGCCTATCGAGTTCAACCCGATGATCCTCATCCCGACCTTCCTAACCGATCGAGATTCACAAGGAGCCAGGAGCGCTCCCCTTCATCCATGAACCACGGAAACGCTTTCGCCTTGGACCCGGTCTTAGTCATCGCCATGTCGAGACCATCGCCCCATACGAGGAGCTGCGGGCGACCGGTCGCGTCGTTCTCCGTCCGACACCACCAACGATCGCCTTCGTCACTCGTGTACATCGACTGGAATTCCTCAGGATTACTCGGGACTTCTCCTTTTTTGTATTCCCAATCCCTGAGTATGGCCTTCTTCACCTTCGCGAACACAGACGGTACGGGCGCCTTCGCCTTCACAGTGACCCCGTCGCGAGCATGTTGATGCGCTTGCAGAAGAGGAGCGCCTCGGCCTCATTGCCGAACCCGATCTCCTCGCCGTCCACGTCGGCCTTCGAGAAGACCGCGGGCCCGACGATGCACTCACCGTCGAGCACGAAGTTGAGCGGCAGCTCCTTCGAGAGGCCATCGTCGTCCACGTAGCCGTGGACGTCCGGCGTGAGCTTGATCCCGCAGAGGTACCCGCCGTCGAGGAGGTGCTGGAGCGACTCGAGCGAGTTCTCGATCGTGACGACCTCCGCGGGGAGCGCGGGCCTCTTGTGAACGACCCGGATCATCGGGTTTCAGGCTCCCCGATCGCCGCGCAACCTGCAGGCGTGAGCTTGTACGACCACCGGTACTGCGCCGTCTTTCGCCCCGCCGACATCGAGTACATCTCCCATCGACGTTCGAGGAGACCGAGCCGGCCCATCTCGAAGGCGAAGTTCTCCTGCGACGCTGTCTTCGGGAACTCGTGCTCGTGCGAGAAGAGCCGAAGCCGCCGGAGGTCGGATTTCGTCAGCTCCATCTTCTTCGTGCTCGTCGCCACCGTCATCACGCCGCCGCCTCCATTCTTGACATACTTTCGTACCGTCACCTTGCCGTCAATAGGTAACGCATCACCGCTTCTCTGGTCGAACTCTCGCACTCTGGCTTCCGTGATTTCTTTCGGTTCATCGCTCATGATCGCGATCCTCTCCTGGACGCTCACCAAATGCCGGGTGCTCTCAAGCAATGCTCGAAGTGATCGATCGCGATGGACAGCTCGCACTTGTCGTCGTGGAGATCCTGCCGCTGCTTGTCCTTGGGGGGCTTGTCGGGACTCCACTTGGGCGGGCTCCCGCAGACGGGGCACGCGCCCTGCCCCGCGAACATCTCGACGGCTCGCAAAAGCGTGAGCATGCGCGCGTTGCGCCTGGTGCGCACCTCCGCCCACCGGGCCTCGGTCTCCTGAATCGCGAGGACAGTTTGGCCGATGCGATCAGCGGAATCTACAAGAGCTTCCAACGCCTTCGCATGAAGATTCATCACGAACTCGCCGTGTAGCGCCGGTCGAGCGAACCGAGGAACTTGGCGATCTCGCCGAGCAGCTTCGCCTGGGCTTGGGCCGCGTTCGGCGCCCCGGCGGCATGAAGCTCGTCGCTGATGATGTCCCGCGCGAGGACGAGCAGGCGAATGCTCCTCTTCTGCTGCGCGCCGGTGAACATGACCATCGGGTCATTCTTCTTCCGCGCCCTCATAGCCCGAGCTTCTTTCGACGCTCGAGCCAGTCCTTCTCGAACTCGTCCTTCGCCTTCTCGACGCGCTTCGCCTGCGCCCTCCAGCCCGTCACCTCCGCCTTGAGCGCCGCGATCGTCTTCTTGTGCTTCTGCGCGATGATCTTCGCAGCTTTCGTCACCGCCGCGCGGAGGATGGGCGCGCACCTGTCGCACGTGTCGTTGATGCAGTGGAACCCTGGCCGCCGATCGTCAACATCCCAACCGCCGAAATCCTCGCCCGTCGTCTGAAATCCGCCGTTGTTGTCCGGCGCCGAGCTGATCCGGTTTCCGCATGCCCCGCAATAGACGCCCATCATCCACGCTCTCTTTCCGGCGCAACGAGGTTCTCCCACGCGCCCTCCTTGTAGATCGTCGCCTCGACGTCCCACGGACCCGCCGTGTAGCAGCCGCCGGCCACGAAGACCTTCTTGCCCTTGTACTTCACGAGCGCGCCACACGACCCGTTGCCCTGCGCGTAGGCCGTCGCGTGCATCTTGATGTCGAGGCCGCGACCCTTGTATTTCATCGTGAGCGCCGAGTGCATGGGGCTCGACTCCTTGGCTACGACTTCGCCCTTCTGATCGACGAACTTGAGCACGCGGAGCATGAGCGCGTCGAGCGGCTTGGCCTCCTCGTCCCCCTCGTCCTCATCACGCATGCGACTCCTCGCCATCGCTCGTCTTGAGGTCGAGAAAGTTCGACACGTACTTGAACAGCTCGAGATCGATCTTGTTCTTCTTCGGGTCGCGCTTGTGGAGCATCCGGCCGAGCTTCAAGAGGTTCTTGACGTTCCTGCCCGAGATCTTCGGGAACTCGGTCACGAGCTGCCGGATCGTCCCGACCGGCATCTCCATCCCGTACTGCTTCGAGAGGACGCCCCAGATCTCGACGAGCTGGTCTCGCGTCGGCAGCGCGTACCGGATCCACGCGGTCGCGCGGCTCATAATGGCGTCGTCGATCACGGTCGCCCGGTTCGACGTGAGGAAGAGCACGCCGCGGTAGTGCTCGAGGACGCGGAGGAACACCCCCACGATAGCGTTCTGCTGGATGTCCGAACCGCGCGCGTGCACGTAGACGTCCGCCTCGTCGATGAGCAGGATCGCTCGCCAACGCGACGCGCGCGTGAGCACCGTGAGAAGCTCCTTCTCGACCTTGGACTCCTCCGTGCCGAGCTGCGAACACTGGACGACGTAGAGCGGCTTCTTGATCTCCTCGGCGAACACCTCCGCGGTGAGCGTTTTGCCGGTGCCGGGCGGGCCGGTCGCGATCACGATCGTGCCGCCTGTCTTGCCCTTGATGATATCCTCCATCACCTCCGAGGATCCCTCGACGAGGATCGTAATGAGGGATTTCGTCTGCTCGTCGAGCACGAGCTTCGAGGCTGCAGTCTTGTCGTACTCGTACGGCGTGAGGTTCCGGACGTGGATGAGCATGAACTCGTGCCGACCGAGGTCGAACACTTTGACATAAGGGTGGACGGGCTTGGCAACGTCGCCATCCTCGTCTTCGTCGTCGTCATCGTCGTCGTCGCTCTTGCCACCCTTCTTCCAGAAGGAAGCGTCGGCCGTGGTCCCATCCTCGCGATTACGGCTACTCGATCGCTCCTCCTCTTCATCACCGTCGTCCATCACGACGGTAGCCGCTTGCCCCTCCCGCTCCATCGCGATCTCTTGGTAGCTGTAGTAGCTCTCGGGGTAGCCGGTCCCGACCGCCCTGAACTGCGCACCCGTCAGCGGCGCGAGCCTCTTGTAAAGCTCGATGTCCTCCATGTACACGGCGACCGCCTCGTCCGTCTCGAGGTGGTAGCCCTTCGCGGCGAGGATCTCGGGCACCGTCTTGCCCAGGTCCGGGACGTGGAACCTGAGCGACTCGCCGTCCGAATACCCGCGCGTCACAGCCTCGAACCTCACGGTCACGTTGGCCTGGCTGCCACTCCGCGGATCCGCCTTGTTGTACGCGATGTGCGCGACGAAGTACGGCACGGCGAACCCGTCCGACTCATCGTGAAAGAGCCACTTGTTCGGGGAAGGCTCGACGTACGCCCGGAGGGCCGCTGCGAAGGGCTCGAGCTTGCCGACCTTGTTGCCGCTCGGATCCGCACGGAGCTTCCTGTAAGAGGTGATCTTCCGGCAGAGAGTCTTGCCCGTCCCGTCGTCATTCTCGTCCTTCGAGGCGCGCGCGTGGACGGCTTCGAGCTGTTCGTCCGTGAATCTCCCGGCGTCGATGTCGATGAACTGGTCCGCGTCGCGGTACGACACCGCCCGCCTGATGGCTTCGGTCTTGACGTCCTTCAGGTACCGGACGCGGATGTGCAGGTTCACGACGTTCTCTCCCCGATCGCCGCCACGATGACGGAGACGACGAGGATCGCCATGTAGACGATCGCGCTCATCAGTAATCCTCCGGCAAGAGCGCCGTCGTCGCGGACCGCTCGCCGCGATCATCCTCGGCCTCGGTGATGACCCAAAGCTTCTTGCCCTTGATCTCGTACGCACTGAGGAGCCGGCCGCCGTCCTTCAGGGCCGCGTCGTTTGTGCGGACATCCTCGGGATCCAGGTCTCCCCAGTCGCCGGCCGCGTGCCGGGCGATGGCGTTCGTGATCTCGGCCTTCGTGAACGTGTCCAGGGCCGCCGGCGTGCCGACAATGGTGCCTAACTTAAACTTCATCGGCATCACGAACCTTCCTCGTCCCGCGGAGTCGCAGACTTCCGACACCTCACCGGCATGTCGCTCACCTGGATCTCGACGGCAAGACGCACCATGCCCATCGCCGCAAGCTCCTCGGCTCGCGCGCACACGCACTCATGGTGCCTGCATCGCGGCGCAAGCTCGCGACGCGTGATCCTCTCGCTGCTCTCGCGCTCAGCTCTCATAGCTCACCATCTCCCGCGGCGATCGGGCCCTGCCTCACGTTCGTGACCATCGCCGAAACGTTCTTCACCGTCGACTCCCGGACCTGCACCAACGTGGTCGGCATGAGCCCTGAGCCCGAATCGATCAGCATGAGGTCCACGCGGAGGAGCACCTTGGATTTCCGCGCGCCCGACCAGAAGACAAGGTCCATCTGCGTCGCCCGCAGGGCGCTCGCCGCGTACATCGTCAACGCTTTCTTGCCTCGGCTGCTCTTCGCGGTTTTTCTCATTTTGGACTTCGTCTTTTTGGGCTTCATGAGTCACTTGAATCCTAACCAAGGTTAGTTGACATGCAATGGTGCTCACCATAATTTGCGAGGTTTCGGTGGGTCCGTGAGCCTCGGGGCTTGGTCCTGCAACCACCGCTCGACTTCCCCGTTGTAGCGGTACGTCTCGGCCGAGTTGTGATCGAGGACGACCGAACGCGGGTCGAGCGTGGGGAGGTTCTTCCATCTGACGATGATCCTGTTGCCCGTCCGACCTTTGCCGGGGCGGCGGAGCCTCGTACCCTTGATCTCGCGATCCGTGTTGCAGTGTCCTTTTTCGATCGTCGCGACGAGGAGCGGGAACTTCTGGTTGATCTCGTCCGCGATCTGCTTGAGCCGGCGCGCCATCACGCGATCCCTTCCTTCTTGGCGGCCCCGAGGACCGACGCGATCACCTCGGGATCGGCGACGAACTTCCAATGGCAAATGACGGCGATAGTCACGCCGTCCCGTCCGAGGATGAGCGCCGTGTGCACGTGCTCCGTCTGGTCGAGCCGATCCAGTGAGACGCCCCTCAGCGTCTCTTCGAGCGACTTGCCATACGTTTCGAGGGCGCGGACGGCCGCGAGGTTCTTCGCGGCGTTGATCTGCTCGTCAGTCATCCGCGTCGCTTCCTTCCTTCGGGCTTCACGCCGACGAGCGCGAGGGCCTCCTCGTCCGTCATGGGCTCCTCGTCCGGATGGTTCTCACCGAGCACCTTGCAGCCGAAGGACGCCCACCTGAGCGCCGTCGCCACGAGCGGCTCGCGTGCGGCGCGCACGAGGCGTACGACGTGATCGGAAGGCTTGGTCTTGTTTATCGGCGCCGCGATCAGCGCCCAGATTTTCCGCGACTCGTCCTCCGAGCGCGGGTAGCAGCAGTCGTAGCGCATCATGTCGACGAGCGCCGCGGCCGACGGCACGTGCACGGTCACGACCGAGACGTACCGAGTCTCCCTGCGGCTCTTGCTCTTCATCTTCTTCGCCATGGTCGTCACCAGCGAGCGAAAAGCTTGCCTTCGAGCTTCTCGATCTCGGCCTCTACCTGGGACTTCTCAGTCTTGAGCAGCTCGAGGCGCTTGAGGTCGAGCGCGCGCAGATCGTCCGCGGTGTACTCGAGCTTCGCGGCGAGCCTGCCCACGAGGTCACCGCCCACTTCGCGAAACGCGTTCACGATGACATGCGGTCCCGGCCACATGCGCTCATCGTGAAAGAAGCTCACCTGAAACATCCAGCCCGCGTAGTCCTCGTCGAAGAGGATGTTCATGATCCCGTCGTCCGGCGGGAACTTCTTGCGGGCCATCTCGATGCCCTTCTCGAGCGCCGCGCGCATCTTCTCGCGCACGTCTTTGGGGACGTCCGTGAGTCGCTCGACCGCGTACTCTCTCGTGACGCTGCCGGTGCTCATCGACGCTTGCCCCGCATATGCTTCTTCGCGATGGCGTCGCAGATCACCCCGAGCGCCTGCTCCAAGGACTTCGTCGTGCGACCGCCCCAGTTGTACGGACGGGTGTTCGGGACCCCGAGGACCGTCGCGCCCTTGTCCCAATACCTCCCGCGCTTCTCGAAGACGACGAAGGATGTACCGAAGTCGCCGTGGGTCGGGTCGCCGTGGTGCTTGCAGAGGAGGTGCGAACCGTCGATCACCACGCCGTCGGTGAGGTCCCATTCGGTGTCTTCTTGGGCTGCGTCGGTGTCTTTCGACCCTGCGCCGACGACGGGGACACCATCGTGACCGCAGGCGTCGAGCTTTGTCCGCACGAGCACGAGAAACTTCGCCGCCCGCTCGTGCATTTCCTTCTCGCGCTTCGCTTCGAACGCGAGCCACTCTTTGCTGTTCAGGATGTCTTCTTCAGCCTTCATCATGACGCCTCCACGCGTGCAGCCGGCACGTACGGTTTCTCCTCGGGGCCCTTCACGAACGAGGGGCGCCAGTACGAGAGCACCGCGATCCACTCCTGCGGGGCCGGAGCACGCACGCCGCGCTTCAAGAGACGTGCAGCGTCGTCCGCGATGAGCGACATGCCCTCATAGATCCGATAGCCGCGCTTCTTGAGCTTCGCGACTTCCTTCGGATCTACCGGCATCTGCCCGCGCTCGATCCGCACGCACTCGTGGCCGCGCACGTCCCACCGGTGCGACCACTCGACGGGACGCCCCGACGACGTCTTCTTGAGCTTCGCGGGCGCGGCTATGAACTCGTCCTTCAAGTTCACGAGGTAGTAGGGCGCTGGGAGCGGCAAGGTCTGCTTCGCGCTCTTGGAGGCCCTCTTGCGCGCCATGCGCGAGAAGAGCGACGCGGGATGGCTCTCCATGATCTGCTTGTGGTCGTTGATAGCTTTGACCAGCATCGACAAGATCCAGGGGTCCAAGCTCATGGGCTGGAGCCACTCGCCGTTCTCGTAAGTCTTGATGAGACCAATCGGCGTCGGCACGGCGACGTCCCGGTTCCGATCGTCGTGAAACTCGAACCCCACCACGGTAAAGACGAACGGCTCCTCCCCCTCCCACGCGACCAGGTACCCGAGCAAGAAGAGCTTGGTGACGGACATGCTCGAGAGTTCGGACGGCTGAACCCTCGCATGAAGAGCGCGCGGTGAATAAGAGAGATTGAGCTGCGCGCCGAAGCTGAAGAAGCACGAGTCGAACGGGAGCGGCTCCGGGAAGGGCCACCGGACGCCGTAATCCTCGTGCGCCGAGAGGAGCTTCTCGAGATCTTCCGGTGCGGGCCGCGTGACGGCGTCGACCATCTGCGCCGCCGCCATCGCGGCGACGTCGGGCCGGTTCTCTTCGATGGCGACGTCGTAGACTTCTTGCATCTCGTGGAAGCCTTGCCGCCGATCCTCGCCCAGCTTGTTCACGACGTCCTCGTGCAGGGCATGCACGCCCGCCTCCGTCAATCCGACTTTACCGGAGTCCGGGCTATACATGTAGCCGCGCGCGACAGCTTCGGACTCGGTCAAGCCCCAGAGAATTCCGCAGTCCCGAAACATGTCCATCTGGCGAAGATGGATCGCGCTGCGGCCAGAATGCTTGAGTCCAGCGAGCGATTCGGTCGCATAGCGATCGGCGGCATCGTAGAGCGTGGCCCAGCGCTCGGGCTCGAAGCAGAAAAGGCGGGCGCGCTGCATCGCCGACCACGCTAGCCTAGCCTCCTGGACAGCCTTCTCGTCGGTCAACCCATCCCAGCCCGCAGCGTTCCCGCGCGCTTGCTCGAGCATCGACTGCGACGCGGCAAGGAACGCCTCGATGCAGTGCTCGACGAGCTGCTTGTCCGTCTTGTAGAACCGATCCTTCATTGGGAGTTACTTGAATCTCACTTGACTCCCACCGTAACCCGTAGCTGACAGCGCGCAAGCGGAATCGTGGTTCAGCTCGGATCTTTCTCGACGTGCCTCACAAGCTCGCCGTTGATGTACGCGTCCGAATACACGAACGTCTGGGCGCAGTGGACGCAGCGGTCGACGCTCGAGAGCATCATCGACGCCTCGTCCCGGTAGACCATGAGCGCGCCCTCCCGGCACACCGGGCAGAGTTTCCGGAACGGACTCTCCGTGTCCCTGAAGCGCTCAAGCTCCGCGTGGCAGACGCGGAGAGGCTTGGCGTCCACGTTCACGCCTGTCCCTCGCTTCGCTCGCTCCGTCACGTCGTTCGCTCGAGACTTCGTCTCGACCTCGGATCGGCGCCTGTTTTGGTCGGCGTCGACACCGCCTAGTTCTCCATCCTATCGACGACGGGCAACCGCTTCCTCAGGGATCGCCAGCGGATCGAGTCAAAGACGGCGTAATCCCCGCCATCGCCGTCGTCGCCCGAGTCCCAGTCATCCGTCTCCTGCCGCTCCCACTCGCCTTCTGCGCTGTTCATCTTCGGCTCTCCTCTTGTTGCTCAGGCACGCCTCTGCGTCTTCAATGCCGCGACGCACCGCTCGAAGAGCGCGTCGAGATCCTGGCCCCGCGATTTCTCGACGAGAACCTTCGCGTTGCCCGTCGTGATGACGAGCACCCA
>Ga0208044_1000139_pt1 | contig 67621 bp, 56 predicted proteins | sample Sb_taG_8_FD_187712 | JGI IMG/M metagenome (GOLD analysis project Ga0208044, IMG submission 187712) | Peat soil microbial communities from Weissenstadt, Germany - Sb_50d_c_BC metaG (SPAdes) (version 2) | ecosystem: Environmental > Terrestrial > Soil > Wetlands > Peat | place: Germany...
TGCATGTACAAGGTCGCGGTGACACCGTCGTCATCTTTAATGAGGACGAAGTTGGCGTGCGCCCAGCAGCCGGGAAGCGGCTGGCTAACCGGGGCGCTTTCCCAGTCCAGGCCGCTACATTGAATGTTGGAGGTGTCGTTGAGCCCGATCACCGTTCCGGCCTGCGCGGCGGTGATCAGGAAGTTGCGCTGGCCGTCAGCGAAGTCGAACGCGTACCGCTGGTTGCCGACATGATCGCCCTGGTTATTGCCCTGTGTTACGACAACAGATTGGCCAGCTCCGATGGGCAGGATACCGCTGAACCCCGGATCCGCGCCCTGGCCGGAAACCCGTGCCTGAGCCGGCAGAGCCGCAGCGGCGCACAGCGCCAGAACCGGTACCAGGGCAAGGGGCCCGATTCTCGCGCGAAGCAATCCCATCACCTCCAGGGTAAGCCGCTGGCTAACAGCCGAAGTACTGGTAGTCGGCGGAGTACACCAAGCCTGACGGGAGCTGGCGAAGCAGGGCGCAGAAACTCGCGGAACTGGGGAAAGCAAGGGTCCAGCCCGACCCATGGGCATGGGCGATGAAGAAGACCGGCTCGGCCGCGAGGACACCCGCAGCCGGGTTGACGTGCACCGCCGCGCTCAGGACAGCCCACTGCCCGGAGCGCTGAACCTGAGTGATAACGAACTGCGGCTGGCGGCCATTGCCGCCAATCGACAGCGCCGAATCCCCAGCGTTGCGCGCTGCGATCACGGCAGCCCCTATGCTCCGCTTATCACCCGCGCTCAGCCCCGAGGCCGGAGATTGCCACACGACAGACGCACGCCCCAGCGAGGTAGGCGAGCGATGAATAAAATAGTAGATACCTGCCACTACCAGCCCGCCCAGCACGATAGCGACCAAAACTGCACCCGTCAGCACCCTTCGGGATCGCCGCCGATCCTTTGCCGGTCCTATCGGTGGTTCGGGCACTGATGTGTCCCTCCTAGCTGGAGCGAGCCAGCGCGCGCATGCGCAGTTGGTCCTACACGCCGCCCCGGCAATCTAGGGGAACCGGCGGTGAACGCATTGCCGGACCAACGGCAACAGATCAACTATCGGACGACGCTTCCACGCCGACCGGAGAATCACAACAGTCAACCGCGAACTCATCTGCGCCCACGCCAGGCCATGGCACCTGCATACCGGGAGAGCAGCCGAACGTGGCACGCTGCCACGTTCGCCCTGGCGCTAGGTCCCGCTCGTCGGCTGCGCCCTTAACAGGCAGCATCGGCACCAACATCACATGCCACGCTCCGTGGACGGCACGGTTCCAACGCGTGACGCTCATGCGGCTCGATCTGGATGGCGTCAGCTCAGTTCCGTCGGCGAAGCTGGTCGCCCATAAGTGGTTATTCGGGATGCGGGTATTTAGGCATTCGCCCGCATGAGGTTGTCCGTTCAGAGCTTCACCGGAGAGTTGCCAGGAATGCTGGCTGGGCCACCAGGGGCGGCCGTCAAGGTGCTGTCGGCACATTATCAACGGCATGTGCGGCATCTGGCGGCCCGGCCGCGCGCTGGGTGGCTGGCCCGGGTGTGGCGTGAGGCGCCGCCTGCGTGCGATGGTTAGATCGGCTCATGTGAAAGGACTGCCTAATGGTGATTGCTGCGCTGGCGGTGATGGCGGGCAATGCAGTGGTCCAGGCGATGGTCACCGACGGCTGGGAGGGTGTCCGGCGCAAGATCGCGGCGGTGTTCGGGCGGGGCGAGCCGGACCCGCGGGTCGAGCAGAGACTGGACGCGGCCCGCGCGGAGCTAACCGCGGCGGGGCCCGCAGAGCTGGAGCAGGTGCGGGCCGGGCTGGCAGCCCAGTGGCAGGCCCGATTCGCGGACTTGCTGGCCGACTACCCGGACGTCGAGGCTGAGCTGGACGCGTTGGTTGCGGAGATAACGGTTGGCGTTCGCGGCACGTCGGATCATTCGGCTGCCGCGGGCCGCGACATGAGGATGGTGGCGGACCGGGGCGGGGTGGCGGCGGGCGTGATCCACGGGAGCGTCAGCACGGGCCCTACCAGCCCGGGCCCGGCGATCAGCTAGCCGTACCCGGGTTCGCCGGCCCGGCCGGGCCGGGAGCTGCGATCACCGGCGCGCCGCCTGGCCCGGTTACCATTCACGGTGACCGCGGCGGCATGAGCGTCGGGTTCGTGAACCAGCTCACGGTCAACGTGGGGTCCGGGCGGGTGGCGGCCCGGTTGGCATACCTGGAGCAGGTCCGGCGGATCGCGCCGCCCAACCCGCCAGGGCTGATCGGCCGGGAGGCAGAGCTGGCGGAGCTGGCCAGGTTCTGCGTGGAGGCTGACCGGCCGGGGTATGCCTGGTGGCGCGCTGAGGCGTGGGCGGGCAAATCGGCGCTGATGGCCACCTTCGTGCTGCGCCCGCCGCGTGAGGTGCGCGAGCGGGCGCGGATCGTCTCGTTCTTCATCACCGCCCGGCTCGCCGCCCAGGACACCCGCGAGGCGTTCACCCAGGTGCTGCTGGAACAGCTCGCCGACCTGACCGGTCAGGACCTGCCCCCAGTCCTGCCCGAAGCCACTCGCGACGCGTTCTTGCTGGATCTGCTGGCCCGGGCCGCCGCCGCCTGCCAGGACGTCGGCCAGCGTCTGGTGCTGGTGGTCGATGGGCTGGATGAGGACCAGAGCGTGACCGCTGGTCCGCACGCCCATAGCATCGCGGGCCTGCTGCCCGCAGACCCGCCGGCCGGGATGCGGGTGATCGTGGCCGGGCGGCCGGACCCGCCGGTCCCCGGCGACGTGCCGGACTGGCACCCGCTGCGCGATCCCAGGATCATCCGGCTTCTGCCCGGCTCTGCCTATGCCCGGGATGTCCGGCGGCTGGCCCGGCAGGAACTCCAGCGCCTGCTACGCGGCACCATGCCCGGGCAGGACCTGCTCGGCCTGATCACCGCCGCCCGCGGCGGTCTGTCCGGCCCCGACCTGGCAGAACTGACCGGGATCCCGCTCTGGGACATCGAGCAGGTCCTGCACGCCGTCACCGGGCGGACCTTCACCAGCCGGCCCGGCCAATGGGTATCTGATACCGCGCTCGAGGTGTACCTGCTCGCCCATGAAGAACTCCACGCCGCCGCCACCAGCTACCTGGGCCAGGACCGCCTAGCCGACTACAACAACCGTCTGCACGCATGGGCCGACACAAACCGCACGGCAGGCTGGCCCGCTGGGACGCCTCACTACCTGCTCAGCGGGTATTACCAGCTACTGACCGCCCTGGGCGACCTGCCCCGCATGATCACCTGCGCTGGCGACTCGGCCCGGCACGACCGGATGCTTGACCTGACCGGCGGCGACGCCCAGGCTCTGGCGGAGGTCCGGACCGCGCTGGACCTGACCACGCCGAGACCGCAGCCCGGCAGATCACCAGCCCGGACCAGCAGGCGCAAGCCCTGGCCCAGGTCGCCGCGGCCCTGGCTATCGCCAGGCCCGGATTCTCTGCGCATCGAATTGCCGCTGTTACTTGCGCACTGGGGCGGTGGAGTACGGCGGCAATACCCGTAATCATTTTGGACCCGACTTCTTTCGCGCCGCTGGCACGCGCGCTCGATGAGAGTTAATCGTACGCAGCCTCGTAGGAAGTAAGCTTGCCGCGCGCAATCAGAAGCCAAAGCTTTCTCGCGGAAGCTGGAAATTGCACAACATCTTCAGGAGATGACAAAGCTCCGGCTATCGTCAGCGGACCTGCCACAGCGAGCAGGCGCTAGATAGCACGCTAAAGTGTCCGGTGCTGACGATCCATATAGGTTGTTCTGCATCTAGAAATTAAAAAAGTCTACCGGTCTAATAGGCATCCATACTCGGCAGGGATCTGGAGCTGTGCGAGTTCTCATGACGTCACGATCGCGCCCACGCTGCGTAGTAGGGCAGTCCTGTTGACCGCCTCTGAGCGGAGTCGCCGTCGATCGCAGACTGGACTGAATTGCCGTCTTCCAAAGGATTGAATCGGGATGTGTGCTCGGGCTGCAGTTGGGCGCTACTCGCTGGTCAATTGGCAGGGGTGTAAGCGTGCCAATGCCGGCGGCGGCCAGCGGTTCGGGCGGATCACCGACCGGCAGCCCTCGGGCAGCGGCCCCGGCGGGCGGATGGGCACCTACTTCGTCCGCGACGACGAGACCGAGGAGACCTGCTCGTTCAGCTACGCCGACATCGTCACCGAAGGCTTCCGCACCATACGCACCGGCGAACGCGTCCGCTTCCTCACCGACCCCGCCGACCCTAACCACGCCATCTACGTGATCCGCCTCGACCTCCCCGATGTCGGGGCGTACTACACATAGCGGCCTGTCGTCGACGGCCAACGGGGTCAGACCGCGGGTAGCGGCACGGGACGGCGCATCACGATCAGGTGCAATTCGGCACTCAGTGGCGGGTCGAAGTTCGTTGATGCACCGAGAGCACGGACGCGCATAGACTCGCTGCTCAGCGCGCGGTATCTGGCGGGTCTGGCAACACCGGCGACCGTGTCCCAGGTTACGTGCGCCGGGAGGTCGATGCACAGCTGCGCACATGGCCTGGGTGACGTGCCGGTACCAAGTCATCAGCCGCTGCAGGGCGCACCGGGCGTAAGTAACCTCCGATCATCCTGGTGACCCCGGTTCATCGCCAGCAAGGTCACGCCCCTCAGCCGTGTGCTGCCGGGTCCTTCGCAGCTCGAGTGCTCGGCCGGGCCAGTTGCGGACATTCAGCTGGTACACGGCTCGTCCGGGCCACGCGTAACATCTTTCAGTCCTTTAGGTGAGTTGCATGTTAGTAGATTTAGGCATATGGTCAATAACTCAGCTCTGACTTGCGGGGGAACGGAATGGCGTGGGGATTGCTTGCCCGTTGACCAGTCTTTCACGCCCCTGCGCGTCGATGACGCCACCGAGGTGTTAGCGGCCCTCGCCGCCCTTAAGCTTCCGCGTGTTCGGCTATGGCATTTCGCGGGCCTCGCCCGGCTCATTCATGATCTCGGGTACCGCACCGAGCGCGGGCGGACCTACAGCGCCGACCTCGCCTGGTGGCATTTGGCCCGGCGGATCGCGCCCGGGCCAGCGATACCACGGGGAGGACGGCGCCGTGAACATCATTGAGTGCCACCTCGAGTTCGGTGGTTTCGATGACCAGCTGGTCCGCGGAGGCATCTCTGTATACCTGTGGAATCTGTGCCGCCAATTCCGTGCGTCCGGCCACCTGGTGACCGGACTGACGGCCGGGCACGGCCTGCTACCAGAACTTCAGCGCCGGTACGACGTGGAAGATCTCGGCTGGCGCGACCAGGCCGAGATTCCGGTGCGGCTTGACCCTCTAATCTGGTGCGGCTTCCCGGAGCAGGTGGTCATACCCGCAACGGTGATGGCCCACCGGCTGCGGGTGGATGGCATTGAAATAGTCATCCTCGCCGGAGGCCCGCTCGATGAACATACCCGCACCTTTTACCCGCCGTATGAACTCAAAGGCAAGGACCTGTCATTCCTTAAGCCCCTGGTCTTCCAAGTGATGGCCATACGCTTTCTGCGCGCACGGGCGGCCGCAGGCGACGTGATTCACCTTCACGAGCCTTACTACCACTACCTCGTCCCGGCCGCGCTGCGCGGGCGCGGGCTGACCGTTGTCTCGTCTGTGCAAGGCAACATGCCCGTCAACAAGAAGGTCTACGGACCCGAGGTTCGGACGCTGCTCAGCTACCTCGGTGCCGATCCGGCCGCGGCGGACGGACTGGCCGACCCCCCGCTGGAATCGCCAGCCCAGCGGGCGATGCGAGCGTTCCTCCCAGCCGCGCTGCTCTACAACGACTACCCAGAGCGCCGGGGACATGATTACGTCAGCGTGCTCGGCCTTGTCCTGCGCTCTGCTCACGCCCTGGACTTTCTGTCCCAGGGCCAGTTGGAGCACGCAGTGACCCAATCCGACACTGCCTTCCAGCCGCTGTTCCAGGAACTCGCAGTGTGCAAGGAAATCCGTGCCCAGCGTCACCGCTTCGTGGTCGGCGGCTGCGGGATCGGCGAGTCATGGCTCCACGTAGAGCGGTCCGAAGAGCGGCGTCGGCGGACGCTGACGGGACTTGGGCTGGACCCGTCCCTGCCAACCATCTACCACAACGCACGATACGCGGTGCAGCACAAGGGGCAGCGTGAGATGTTCCGCGCCCTGCTGCGCCTACTCGGCGCGGGCGAACGAGCTAACCTGCTCCTGCATTGTCTGGCTCCAGTGCCGCCGGACGATGGCTTGATCACCGCGCTGACCGAGCGGTACCCGGGCCTGACCCGCGTACGGATGAACTCCATGAGCGAGGCGGAGCTGATCGACTGGGCCACCGCCAGCGATCTTTGCCTGTTTCCTTCGAAGTTCGAGCTGGATACGTTCCTGCTGGCGATGGGGGAGGCCATGGCGTGCGGTGCCGTGCCGGTCGCCACGGGGCAGCGCGGCATGGCGCATTTCGGGCATGCGTTCGATGTTGATGAGCCGGCTGCCACCGGGCTCGCGCTGCCGCGATCCTTCCGAGTCGACGACCCGCTCCTCGTGGACGCGATCGAAACGGGCCTGCGAAAGATGTTGCACATGGTACGCGCGGAACCACAGCGGGTCGCGGTCCTTCGGGACAGGGCCGTCGCCGTCACCCGCCAGTTCACCTGGAACCGCGCCGCGGAGCGGCTCATCGACATCTTCGCGGCCTGTGCCGCAGGCAACCCGCCGCCGCTGGAGCCAGCCGCTCTGCTGGCCTGTGGCTGGGCGGACCTACTCACCGACGGGCAGCTCGCCGACCTGCGTGAGGTGGCCCTGCGCAGGGCGCGTATGACGGGCGACCTTGCGCTGGGCCGTCGGCTGTGCCGAGGCTCGCCGCCGGAGCTTTCGGAAGCGTTCGCCACCGCACGCCTCCGGGTGGACCTGGCCACCTGCTGCCGTATCGCCGCGCAGAGCAACAACGCGGGCTTGGCGGCGGCACTTCGAGGCCGGGCCTCCGTGAGCCGTGAGACCCACGGGGTCCGGGTCCGCTGGGCGTTCGCCCCCGCCGCACGGGTCGAGGCAGTCGTGCCGCATACGGAGCCCCGGCGGCCGCCGGAGATCGTGCCGCTTAACGCGCAGCCGGATGGGTCCTTCACAGGCCGGGTACTCGGCGCCCCGCCGGGCCAGATCGCGCTGCTGATCACGCTCCCAAACGGGCGCGTCGCCTGGGATCACGTCACGGTGCCGGATCCGGTCCTGCCAGCCGATGCATAGCGTACGGGCAGCCCTCCTCGCGGGGGCGACGCGAACGCACGGGTCAACTGACCACCCACCGCAATCCCGGCAGCTGCCTTAAAACACGCATCCGGAGAACAATCCAAGCCACCGAGTGATGGACGTCGAGCTGATTTGAGCCCGGTTAGCGCAGATCGAACGGACGACTGTCGCTGACCGGTTCACGGTGGCATCGTCGTCGCGATCCGTGCTGGATCATCGGCGTCGGGCACGCCGGGCCAGCTCATGCCCGGTATGCCTGCCCGGATCGGGGCCGTCTGCCGGGCGCAGAACCTTTCTCACGCCCGGTGCAGGACCTCGACGGTGCCTTTCGCGCCGTCGACTCTGATCCGGTCGCCGGTGTGCAGTTGCATGGTCGCGTTGCCGCAGCCGACGACGGCGGGGATGCCGAGCTCGCGCGCCACGATCGCGGTATGGGACAACGGCGCGCCGACGTCGGTAACTAGTGCGGCAGCCTGCGGGAAGATCGGCGTCCAGCCGATGTTGGTCACGGTGGTTACCAGGATCTCGCCGTCGCCGAGCTGGCCGGCGTCTTCGACTTGGCTGATCACCCGCGCCACGCCTTCAGCTATGCCGGATGCGCCGGCAAGTCCGGTGACGGTGTCGTCCGTTGGTGCGATCGTGCCGCGTTCGTCGTAGTAGTCGGCGCGCCTGTTCGGGTCGGCTGCCCAGCGCACGGGGTCGAACCGGCCGCGGATCAGCGCGGGGTAGGGCGGCAGCGCACAGTACGTTTCGTATGTTGCCCTGCGGCCGGGCACGGCCGACAGCGGCGACTCGTCACGGTGAAGCAGGCGGCCCATCGCTGCACGCTATTACCGCGGGCCAGCAGCAGCACCCGCTGTATGGCCCTTACGCCCAGCTGGCGCACCGGCCCGGCGGGATCTCAGCGCTGGCAGACCAGCAGATCGGCGCTGGGATCATGTGGGCCGCCGGGGACCTGCCGTTCGCGATCGCCATTGCCTTGCTGATACAGCGCTGGCTGGCCACGCAGGAAGCGAGAACATCCCAGCTAGCGGTGCTGGCCGCAGGCTCACCAGCGACGCTGGCCGCAGGCTCACTCGATCGCGAGCAATCACCAAACCGCGACCAGGCGCTCGCGCCACCGCTGCCAGCAGAACCGCCACGCGACCAGTGATGACTAGTCTGGTCGCTGCTGGGCTCGGCCCGCCGCCGAGACGGTCGCCAGGCTATTTGCGTCAGCCAGACCGACCTGTAGGTCCGTGACAGTCACCGACCCAGCTGCATCGCCGTAGGCAGACTCGGCCACCCACGGCCTTTCATACCGCTTACTAGCGTGGCCGAAGTCGGGTTGTACAGCCCGATCGTGGTCTCGGCCAGGGCGATGGCTGGGCGGGTGAACATCCTACGCTGCCGCGCCCAGTCCCGACGATCATGGGCTAAGTCACCGCTCCGATGATTCCGGGCTGGTTGTGTGGCCACTGAGCAGGCCCCGGCCGAGCGGGGTCAGTGAGTGGCGTACGCTGCGGCCGTGGCGCGTTGTCTGGACTAGGCCGGCACGGCGCAGGACCGTGGCGTGCTCGGAGGCGGAAGATGCGCTGACTCCGAGGCGGACGGCGAGGTCAGCGGTGTTACACGGCGTGCGCAGAGCCAGCAGTACCCCCGCCCTGGTTCGTCCGAGTAGCAGGGACAAGTCCTCCGATCCTTCGTCCCGCCACGCCAGCTTGGCGGGCTGGACCGGGTAGATCAGGGCGTTGCCGCCGGAATCGTCCGGGCGTACCGAGAATAATGGCGGGCCGGCCCACAGGGTGGATGGCACCAGTTGCAAGCCTCGCCCGCCGAGCTGGATTTCGCCGGTCCGCCACGCTCGCTCCAGCGATGAGCCGTGCCAGGCGAGATCCTCGTGCAGGGTGCCGAAGACCTCAGCAAGGCCGCCGGCTGCCAGTACCTGTGTCCGTTGAGCCAGGTCGCTCTGGAACGACGCCAGGATGCGCGGCCAGTATGGGGTTACGCAGGCGGCGTGGAAGTCGCGCAGCCCGCGCCGGACTACCTGCAGTGCCTCGGGTTTGCTGTCGGCCAGGTCCTGCAGCCAGCAGGGCGCTTGGCGGGTGTGCCGCAAGGCGTCCGTCAGCTGGCTGCGCACCACCGCACGAGGGGTTGCGCAGACCATTTCCAGTCCCTCGTCCAGATCGGCGGCGACCGGGTCGAGGAACTCCGGCCAGTAACCGGCCACCGGAATCAGGTCCAGCAGTGGCCTGGCCGTGGGTGGAAAGGCGCGCAGCGCCCGCCTGTGCCACCGGCTGCCGTGCCCGCAAGAAGGCGGGCGCCGCAGTGCGACGATGCCCAGCACGGTCTCCACTAGCGGTGCGGGGGCCTGGATGAGCCGGGTCCGGGCCAGGTCATCGCAGGTGAAGCGGACGCGCGTCATCAAGCCTCCAGATCGCAGTCCGATGCCGAGGACCCGGCTTTTCGGCCAGCTCCGAATGGATTGCCTAGCATGTCGGCATGACTGCATAGTAACGCTAGGGCAGGCCGCACGGTACGGATGTATCCCCCGCGTTCGCTGGAAAAGAGATTCCTTACGAATGATGCGCGCCGGCCGCGCCAGCAACACGAGTTAGCCCAATCCGGATCCGTCACTACTCCCGCATGTGAGCGCGGTCCAGTAACGAAGAGGAATCGCACATGAAGAAGGTCCACTACGCCATCGGCGCCGCACGGCGGGCCCGGCTCGCTTGCCCATGGGAGACAACTCTTCTCAACCTTACCAGGTGCGGCCAGCTCGATCCGAGGGAATCCTAATTCATGGAATTCCGCCGAGTGTATAGATTTCGACTTCGCCGTCCCTCACGGCGGATTCTGCCGATATGCCTGACCGCGGCCGCTGGCGTATCATGTGTAGCAGTTGCCGCCTCATCTTATGGCAGTTCCTCTCCCATTCCCCGCCCTAGCCCTGGGCAGGCCCGCGATCTCAATCTCCTGGGCACGGCCGAGCAGCTGCTGATTCGTGCGTGCATGCAAGGGCACGGTTTTAGTTATTGGCCCATCCCGGCGAGCCAGTTTGCGCCCGTTCAATCTTATCCCCTCGTGGTGACAAGCATTCCCTGGGCGCGGGCTAATGGGCTAAGTGGCTTCCCAGTATTTAGTCCCGACGCCAACCAGCGATATTACAATCGCCTGCCAGCTAGCCGCCAGAGCGCCTACTCAAACGCGCTTGTGGGCGAAGCGGGCGGCCCTGCTGTGCAAGTCGCCCTGCCTTCTGGCGCGATCGAAGGTGCCAGCTCGCAGGGATGTGAAGCCAGGGCCGAGTCCGAACTCTACGGAAACTACCGGACCTGGTTCCAGGCCAGCACCGTGGCCCTGGATCTTCCAATGCTATGGCTGCCAATGATCCTAGGAGATACCAGGTACCAAAGGGCGGTCGCCTGGTGGTCTGATTGCATGCAGGCGAAGGGATACCGATATTCCAGCCCGGAGCAGGCGGCCACAGCCTTCCAGCGCCCATTCTCGTCCCGGCCGAGCAGGGAGGAAGTGGCGGTCGCGGTTGCCGAAGCCAACTGTGCTAATCAGACACGGTTGGCTGGCGTGGCAAGTTTCCTCACCAAAGAATTCTCCGCGAAAGTTAACAGCAAGTATCAGTCCTCACTAAACACTGAATGGCGTCTTGAGAGAAATGCTCTTCCACGTGCACGGCGTCTTCTCGGTTCCATTAGTCGGCAACAGCAAAGGAGGTAGGAACGAACCGCGGAGGCTGACTCTATCAACCCAGAGAAAGTGAAATGGAGGCGGCAGTTGAATGTGGCGCATGAATAGGATAGCCAGGCTCATGGTAGTGACGACGAGCGTCGCCTTTCTCGCCTTGGCGATGATGGGCTCAACCGTCGCATCCGCGTCGACACCCACCAGGGCAGCTACCCATATGTCGGTACCGGGAACCCAGAAAGCGATTCCGACCGCCCCTTCGGGATGCAACAACGGCAATCTCTGCGAATACAACTCAGGTAACGGCGGAAATCTCTGCTTCCAGTGGCACAGCAGCGGGGACTGGCCAGGCGCATGCGAATACCAGAACGAGGGCGAATACAACAGGCACGGCAACGCAGTCTACCTGCAAGGTAACGTGAACAGGACATACTGTACGTACCTTCTGTACTCAGGACACTACCTGCTGTACAATGCGAAAGATTATTTTCAGGGTTCAAACGACACCTGTACGGATGCAACCCTGGAGCACAAGCTGTATTCAAACCTGTTCGTGTAGCGGCCAGCGGGATATTATGAGCAGTCCCTGATTAGCATGTTGGGCTGCATCTGGCCACGCTCCCGAAATGCGCATGATGCGCCGTCCCGGGAGCGTGGCCACGCTATGGGGCATGATTGCGGCCCGAAGACGGTCGGCCGCGTCAGGCTTGCTGACGAGCCCACCACCGCCGGACGGAACGCGATGGGTCACGACGAACAGCGGGAGACCCTGCATCGGTCCCTGGCCGCGCCAAGCGTCGGACACGTCGTAGGTCCTGCGGCCGGCGATGACCGCGCCGCAGCGGCGACGACAACCGCGGCCCGCGCCCTGCACCAGCGCATCGATCAGCCGAACCTGTTCGTCAAGATCCCCGCCACCGCCGCCGGGATCCCGGCCATCCGGGCGACGATCAGCGAAGGGCGCAGCATCAACATCACCCTCATCTTCTCCCTGGCCCGCTACGGGGAGGTGATCGAGGCGTACCTGGCCGGGCTGGAAGCTCACGCCGCGGCCGGCGGCGACCTCGCCGCTGTGCACAGCGTGGCGTCGTTCTTTGTCAGCCGCGTCGACACCGAAGTCGACCGCCGCCTCGAACAGACCGGGACCGGCGATGCCCGGGCGCTGCTCGGCCAGGCGGCGGTGGCGCAGGCCAAGCTCGCCTACCAGCTGTTTCGGGAGCGCTTCGCCGGCAGGCGGTGGCAGCGGCTGGCCGGCCTCGGCGCCCGCCTGCAGCGGCCCTTGTGGGCCTCGACGTCGGTCAAGAACCCCGCCTACCCCGACACCCGGTACGTCGATGATCTCATCGGCCCCGACACGGTCAACACGCTGCCCGAGGTGACCATCGCCGCCTTTGAAGATCACGGCGTGCTCGCCCGTACCCTCGATACCGGCATCGCCCAGGCCGAAGCCGTGACGCGGCGGCTGGCGGCCGTGGGCGTGGACATGGACGACGTGGGCCTGACGCTGGAGCAGGAGGGCGTGGCGAGCTTCACCAAGTCCTTCGAGGAAGTCCTGGCCGCCCTCGGAGTCGCCTCCGTCATCGAAAACCGGTCTGGAGGGGATTCGGCGCCTTCCAGCTCAATGCCCTGATCCGGGCCGGCGGCCTGGCCGCCGCGGCGGCTGCCCTCGTCCTTGCACACGGCTTTGTGCTTCCCGCAGGTCCTTACATCCTCGCCGGCCTGGGCATAGGTCTGCTTACCGGCGCGGGAATCCCCGCCCGGCCCGGCGGGCACTCCATGCTGACAGACCAGCTTCCGTGGCCGGCAGCCAGGGGTGAGCCCCTGGGTCGTACCGAGCGTGCGCTCAGCCTGCCTAGCCGAGTCTGCCGGACACGATTGCGGGGACGCAGAGTCAACGGCACCTCCGCGGTGGGCGGCGGTGAGCCCCGGAACGCGGGCGGTGCCCGCTCTGCTGGTCTGTCTTGCGGGTGGAACGGTATGTGAACGGGGCAAGGTGAGCAGATGATGGTGGCCAGCAGGCCCAGGGCGGGGAGGTGCCGTACGTGACCGTGGGCGACCATTTCGAGCGGGTAGCCGCCGTCTACGAATCGCTGCGCACCACCGATGAGGCTCCGGTGCGCAGGATCCGCCAGCTCCTGCCTGACCGCCCGGTCACCGGCCTGGATATCGGCTGCGGGACGGGACGGTACTCGCGGCTGCTGCGCGGGCTGCTGCCGGACGGCTCGCTGCTGGTCGCGAGCGACGTCTCGGCGGCCATGCTGGCAGAGCTCAAGGCCGCCAACCGCGGCCACGGCCTGGGGGTGGTGCCGACGCTGTCAGCCGCTGAAGAGCTGCCGTTTCGGACCGCTAGCCTTGATCTGGTCACCGCGTTCAACTGCGTGCACCACTTCGACCTCGGTCGCTTCCTGACCGCCGTCGCCCGGGTGCTGCAGCCTGGCGGCCAGCTGTTCATCTACACCCGCACCCCGCAGCAGAACGCGCGAACGATCTGGGGCCGATACTTCCCGGGTTTCACCGAGCATGAGCAGCGCCTGCGCAGCGAGGCCGGGTTCCGGGACGCGGTCAGGCGGACCGGCGGGCTCCAGGTGATCGCAGCACAGATCTTCAGGCATCCGCGTTCGAGTACGGTCGAGCGGCTCAGGGCCCAGGCCGAGGGGCGGCACTACTCGACGTTCTCCCTCTACCCGCCGCAGGAGTGGCGCGCGTCCATCGCGACGTTCCTGGCCCGCCTGCCCGGCCCCGAGGTCTTCTGGGTCGACGAGCACCTCCTGGTCGTCGTCGGCGGGAGCTGCCGCACCCCGGCGGAGCCTGACGGTCCGGGCAGCCGGGCGGGCCGGGCGATCAAGGATCAGGCCCCCCAGACAGCGCCAGGCGCGCCGGTGAGGCTCCCTGGAAGCCCTGGCGACCGCCCGGCGACCATCTCCTCACCGCCGGCAAGCGCCTGCGAGCGCGCCAGCATCACGTCCAGCGCAAGTCCGGCCGGCGTCGGAACACCACCTCACCAGGCCCGGACGTGGGGCGTTCAAGCCAGCGATCAGCGCGTGCCTGGCCTTCTCGCGCACATTCGACAGGTGCACCGTGGTGATCCCGTTCGCCACCTTGCCCGCGCACCCCAGGTAGTGCCGCTTGAGGCCGGCGGTGCTGTCCGCGGCATCCGCACGCATTGCCACGGGCCGGGTGGACAGCCGGGCCGGCCAGGAACTGGGTTCGGGCCGGTCTTGCCGGGTACCCGGAGCGGGACGGATCATGACCGCGTGCCACCGTAGGTTGCGGGGGCGGCGGCGCAGAGGGAAGGAGGCTTGTCCGGTGATCAAGTACGTGTACGAGATTGATTACCCGTTTGGCGAGAAGCGCAAGTACCTGGAGTGGGTCCGGTCGATCGCGGATGCTCTTCAGGCTCCCGGTGAGCTGAGGCGGCTGGCGTCATACGACAACGTGTTCTCGGCAACACCGCATCGCGTTGTCGAGTTCACCTTCGACTCGCTTGAGGACGCGGCCCGGTATTTCGGCCGGAAGGAGATCAGCCTGATCTTCCAGAGCGAGCTGCCGGCGCACGGCACCAACATCGGCGTCAAGGTTCTGGCGCTGCGCGGCGATTACAGCAACGACGCCGTGGCTGGGTAGACCACCGCCCGGGAAGATCAGTCCTAAGATCCTGTCCCGGCGTGCATGATCCGCCGTTAGGCGACGAGCGGAGGCCCGGCCGTGCGGAGCTCGGCGAGTTCCTATGGGGTCAGTCCGGAGATCATTTTTGAGGCGCGATCTCGCAAACCCACAGCGTGGATCAGGTCGCCGATCGGCTTGCCGGATGATGGGCGGCCATTGATCGACCGCAGCGCTCGCCAGTGCGTGACCGGCAATCCAGCGTCCTGTTCGCAGGCGGCAGCGAATGTGTCAGTATCAGTCATGGGCGAATTGCCCGCACCCCAGGTTCGCTGGCAGGAGCTAACCAAGTCCGAGTGCTTCGAGCTGCTGGCTGCGCAGCATGTCGGCCGGGTGGCTGTCGTGGACGACCGCGGGCCGATCATGGTTCCCGTCAACTACGTTCTAGACCGCCACATGGTGGTGTTCCGCACCGACGAAGGGACGAAGCTGGACGCTGCGAGCCGTGGCAGCCGGGTCGCGTTCGAGGTCGACAGGACCGACACTTCGAGTCACACCGGCTGGAGCGTCGTGGTCCGCGGTGAGGCCGTAGAGGTCACCGACCCGGCGGAGTTGGCGCGCCTGCGCGAGCTGCCGCTGGACCCGTGGGCACCGGGCGCCAAGACCCGCTACGTGCGCATCCTGCCCGCAGTGCTGACGGGCCGGCGGATCTCGGTATCCGGCCACCCTTCGAATCGGTGCGGCGAACCACAGCCTGGGGCCGCAGTCCCGCCCGACGACGATGAGGTCCGGCCATGGGAACGGACATAGATAAAGAAGACTTCGACGAGGGCGATTACCCGCGCTTCCGGGAGCGGCTCGAGGAATGCCTGTCCGCATTCGGGCAGCTGCTTGGACGGCCTGGCTTCGGGACTGGCCCCGCCACTATAGGCGCCGAGCTTGAGCTGTTCCTTGTCGACCGCGCGGCCCGTCCGCTGCCGTATAACCAGGCCATCCGTGCCGCCGCGGCCGATCCACGGGTCAGCGTTGAGCTGAACCGCGCCAACCTCGAACTCAACGCCTCGCCGGTCCTGCTGGCGGGCCGTCCGTTCGCCGCGCTCGGGAACGAGCTGAACCTGCTGCTTGACCGAGTAGCCCGTGCGGCCAGGGACTACGCAGGCCGGCTCGCGCTCATTGGCATTCTGCCCACCCTCAGGCAGGCTGACCTGGGTCCCGACATGATGACGGACGCGCCTCGTTACCGGGCGCTGGGCAGCGGCTTGCGACGGCTCCGCCGGGACCCGTTCCGCATCAGGATCGCGGGCGAGGACCCGCTCGAGCTGGTCAGCGAGGATGTCGGGCCGGAAGGGGCGACCACCTCATTCCAGGTGCACCTTCGGGTCGATCCGGCCGACTTCACGCGCACCTACAACGCGGTCCAGCTGGCCACAGCACCTGTGCTGGCGGTGTCCGGCAACTCGCCCACATTTCTGGGCCATCGGCTCTGGGACGAGACGCGGATTCCTCTGTACAAGCAGTCGGCTGACGATCGCGAGGCCCACGGACCGCGCCGCCGGCTTGCCCGCACAGCGCTGGGGACGGGCTGGCTGCGGGGCGGGGCGCTGGAGCTGTTCGCCGAGAGCGTCCGACTGCACCAGCCGGTGCTGCCGGTAATGGGCGACCCGGACCTGCCGGCCGACGGTACCGGGTGGCAGGCGCCGGCTCTGGACGAGCTCAGGCTGCACCAGGGCACCGTGTGGCGCTGGAACCGGGCTATCTACGACCCCACGGCAGGCGGACATCTGCGGATCGAGATGCGGGCCCTGCCCGCCGGTCCAACGATGATTGACATGCTGGCTAACGCCGCTTTCCTGATCGGGCTGTCCCTGTGGCTGGCGGGTCAGGACCAGCAGTGGACCTACGCGATGCCATTCGAGCGTGCCGATCATGGCTTTCATCGCGCCGCCCAGCATGGCCTGTCCGCTCAGCTGAGCTGGCCGGCTGGGCACCGAGATCAAATACGGACGCTTCCTGCCGCCGAGCTCGTGGCCGAGTTGCTGCCGACGGCAAGGCAGGGGCTGCTCCGGGCTGGCGTGGTAGCGGTAGAGGCGGACAGGCTGCTTGAGGTGATTTCCGGGCGGGTGGTCTCGGGTCAGACCGGCGCAGCGTGGCAGCGCGCCACGCTGACCGCCGCCGAGCGAGGTCTTGATCGGGAGCGCGCGCTAGCCGTGATGCTTGACCGCTACCTCCAGTGTGCGGATACCGGGCGGCCAGTCCACACCTGGCCTGTCGTCGGCTGGCCGGGGTAGCGCACCATCCCAGGCCCCAGCCAGGCGTGGTGCCCGCGCATTGCTCGCTGGAGGGCAGCCATCGCTGCGGCGAAGACCAGCACCTGCCAAGGATACGCGCTGCCCACAGCGTCGCGGAGTGTCCTGCGCACCCCCGCTCCCGCAGGCCGGCGATACCCGCCGTCACGCTGCGCCGATGGCCGCTCCTGCAAAGACCGGGCCTGGCCCGTCCTCCGTGCCGGGCATCCTCTCGCCGCGCAAGATCACATTCAAGGGCGCTCCCTCCGGTCGCGTCTTCGATGGCGCACCGCGCCACCTCGAGCGCGCGATGGCGCTGCTGCGTCGCGCGACCTCAGCGTCACCGAGGTCTGTTTCGCGGTCGGCTGCTCGTCGCTGGGCACCTTCAGCAGCCGCTTCACCGAACTGGTCGGTATGCCGCCCCCAGCACCAACCGGCGCCACGGCGCTCGCGACGGCGGGGATGCCGTCGTGCGTGCGAAACAGGTGACCAGACCGATCAGGAATCGAGAAGCGCGGGTCACGGAGCTGCAGCTAGCCTGACCGCTATGGACATCACCATTCACTCGACCTTCCTCCCGCATTACGACCCGGACGCAATTTCCGGGCTTTCCGTTCGTCTTTAAGCCCGACAATCCCACCGGGTCGATGTGACCCACGACTTCAGGAGTGACCATGACCGGCTCTTCCACCCAGGGAATCAAGACCGTGCTGCATCCCGTGTCCGACCTGGCGAAGGCCAAGGCGGTGTACGCCGCCCTGCTCGGCGTCCCGCCGCAGACCGACGAGTCCTACTACGTCGGCTTCGAGGCCGAGGGCCAGCACATCGGGCTGGTACCGGGTGGTGGACCGCAGGGCATGACCTCACCGGTGGCCTACTGGCACGTGCCGGACATCGAGGCGAAGCTGGCCGAGGTGACCGCCGCGGGTGCCACCGTGAAGGAGCCCGCGCACGACGTCGGTGGCGGCCGCCTGGTGGCCACCGTCACCGACCCCGATGGCAACGTCCTCGGGCTGCTTCAGGACCGATGAGCGCCGACCCCCGCTCCCGCGCTCAGCGTCGTGGCGACACCGAGCATCGGCTCACCCACGACAAAGACGTCTGGGTGGCCAGTGCCTCGGCGGACGGTGCGCCGTACCTGGTGCCGCTGTCCTTCGACTGGGACGGCGAGGCGCTGCTGATGGCCACGCCGACGGACAGCCCGACCGGCAGGAACCTGGCCGCCACCCGGGCCGTTCGGCTGGGGCTGGGCCACACTCGCGACGTGTCCATGATCGAGGGCGAAGTCGAGGTCCTCGAGATCGACGCGCTGCCGCAGGAGCGGGGAGACCGGTTCGTCGCGCACACCGGCTTCGACCCGCGTGCGCTGGCCACGCCGTACCGCTGGTTCCGCATCTCCCCGCGCCGCATCCAGGCTTGGCGCGAGGTGAACGAGCTGCCCGACCGCGAGCTGATGCGCGACGGCCGCTGGTTGGTCTGACGCCTCGGCCGGGTGCGCCGCGCGGCTGGGGCTCAGAGGCCCACGGTCCGAAGCCAAGGAGAACCAGACGTACTGCTCGAAGCTGGTTAGATCGAGCCAGGCGAGGCCGACGGAGACCGCGAAGGCGGCCCCGCCTAACAGATGGAGACACGGATGAGCATGGCCACGAGGACGGACACGCATTCGCCTGCGCTGCACGTTGGCGACAGGCACGATTTGATCCGCGTGCACGGCGCGCGCGAGAACAACCTCAAGGACGTCAGCGTCGAGATCCCGAAGCGCCGGCTGACGGTATTCACCGGCGTCTCCGGCTCGGGCAAGAGCTCCCTGGTGTTCGACACGATCGCCGCGGAGTCGCAGCGGCTGATCAACGAGACTTACAGCGCCTTCGTGCAGGGCTTCATGCCGACGCTGGCGCGGCCCGAGGTCGACGTACTCGAAGGGCTGACGACCGCGATCATCGTCGACCAGCAGCGGATGGGTGCCGACCCCCGCTCCACGGTCGGCACCGTCACCGACGCCAATGCGATGCTGCGTATCCTCTTCAGCCGACTCGGGCGGCCGCACATCGGCTCGCCCAACGCGTTCTCCTTCAACGTCCCCTCGGTCCGAGCGAGCGGTGCGATCACGATCGAACGCGGTGCCCGCAAGACCGTGAGAGCGACCTTCACCCGCACCGGTGGCATGTGTACGCGCTGCGAAGGCCGGGGCACGGTCTCCGATATCGACCTCAACCAGCTCTTCGACGACTCCAAGTCGCTCGCCGAGGGCGCGATCACCATCCCCGGCTACCAGGTGGGCGGCTGGAACTTTCGGCTTTATAACGCATCGGGCTTCTACGACCCGAACAAGCCGATCCGCGACTACACCAAGACCGAGCTGCACGACTTCCTCCACCGCGAGCCGATCAGGATGAAGATCGCGGGCATCAACATGACCTATGAGGGGCTGATCCCGCGGGTCCAGAATTCGATCCTCTCGAAGGACAAGGAGGCGATGCAGCCGCACATCCGGGCGTTCGTGGACCGGGCGGTCACCTTTACCGTCTGCCCCGAGTGCGGCGGCACCCGGCTCAGCGAGGCGGCCCGGTCGTCGCGGATCGGCGGGATCAACATCGCCGATGCGTGCGCGATGCAGATCAGCGACCTGGCCGAATGGGTCCGCGGCGTCGACGAGCCATCGGTGGCACCGCTGCTCGCGACGCTGCGACATATTCTCGACTCGTTCGCGGAGATCGGGCTGGGCTACCTCTCGCTCGACCGGCCGTCGGGCACGCTGTCGGGCGGCGAGGCGCAGCGCGTCAAGATGGTCCGCCAGATGGGCTCCTCGCTCACCGACGTCACCTACGTCTTCGACGAGCCCACCGCGGGCATGCACCCCCATGACATCCAGCGGATGAACGACCTGCTGCTGCGGCTGCGGGACAAGGGCAACACGGTGCTCGTCGTGGAGCACGAGCCGGAGACGATCGCGATCGCCGACCACGTCGTCGACCTCGGCCCCGGTGCCGGCACGGCGGGCGGCACCGTCTGCTTCGAAGGCACCGTCGAGAAGCTACGGGTCAGCGGCACCCTGACCGGCCGCCATCTCGACGACCGAGCCGCCCTCAAGGAGACGGTGCGGACGCCCGCCGACACGCTGGAGATCCGCGGCGCGACGACGCACAACCTGCGCGACGTCGACGTCGACATCCCGCTCGGGGTGCTTGTCGTGGTCACCGGCGTCGCCGGCTCCGGCAAGAGCTCGCTCGTGCAGGGGTCGATCCCCGCCGGCGCGGGTGTGGTGTCGATCGACCAGGGCGCGATCCGCGGCTCGCGACGGAGCAACCCGGCGACGTACACCGGACTGCTCGACCCGATCCGCAAGGCGTTCGCGAAGGCCAACGGCGTGCAGCCGGCGCTGTTCAGCGCCAACTCCGAGGGCGCCTGCCCCAACTGCAACGGCGCCGGCGTCATCTACACCGACCTGGCGATGATGGCCGGCGTCGCCACCACCTGCGAGGAGTGCGAGGGGAAGCGGTTCGAGGCATCGGTGCTTGACCACCACCTCGGCGGCCGCGATATCAGCGAGGTGCTCGCGATGTCGGTGACTGAGGCCGAGGAGTTCTTCGGCACCGGCGAGGCGCGCACGCCGGCCGCGCACGCCATCCTCGGCCGGCTCGCTGACGTCGGGCTCGGATACCTCAGCCTCGGCCAGCCGCTTACTACGCTGTCCGGCGGCGAGCGGCAGCGGCTCAAGCTGGCCACCCACATGGTCGAGAAGGGCAGCGTCTACGTCCTCGACGAGCCGACCACCGGCCTCCACCTCGCCGACGTCGAGCAGCTGCTCGGCCTGCTCGACCGGCTCGTCGACTCCGGCAAGTCGGTGATCGTCATCGAGCACCACCAGGCGGTCATGGCGCACGCCGACTGGATCATCGACCTCGGCCCCGGCGCCGGCCACGACGGCGGCCGGATCGTCTTCGAGGGCATACCCGCCGACCTCGTCGCCGCCCGCTCCACCCTCACTGGCGAGCACCTCGCGGCCTACGTCGGCACCTGACCGAGGCCCTCGCGGACACCGTGAGACGAGTTCTCTCATCTGTTTCGACTCGTCCCACTCTTATAGCGATTGGATCTGTGACTAGAGGCGTGGACGACCTTCTGGCAGATCTTGCTGAGGCAGCCGATGCAGCAGCCGAGATTGTGCGGCTTGGGAAGGGCCGGGACACTGAGCGCCCGCTGCGCCTCGCGGGTGAGGCCGTGATCGGCCGACTCGGCGACATCGCCACCAAGCTGCCTGACGAGGAAGGGACGAATGCTTCAGCAGGAAGGCCGGTCGTTGTGAGCATCCCAGGTCAGCGCTGCCGAGATGCCCCTTGAGCACCTGCGCCTCCGCCTTCATAAGTAGGTATCCTACGATAAGGTCGATAGCTAGCTAACCTACTTATGAGAGCTGAGGAGGCGGCATGCCAGAACAGGCAGCGGTCCTGGCCCAGGGCCCGACCAGGCGTCTCGGCCGGGCGGGAGCGGCGGACGGGGTTGACTCCCGGTTCCGGCGCGCGTGTTCCGGGCGTGCCGGGCAGGGCAGGGCGGGAAGACCACGGCCAGCGCGGAGCTGTCAGCACGGGCAGGGTGAGCGGTGACAGCTGAGCTGGACAGGCGAGCCGTTCGCGAGGAGATGGAGCAGGCCCGGCAGGTGTTTCGCCAGCTGCTGGACCATGCGACTGTCGCGGACCTGCGCCGAGCGTCGGACGGGACCAGGTGGACCAACGAACAGCTGCTGTTCCACATGCTGTTCGGCTACCTGATCGTCCGCGCGCTGCTGGTGCTCGCCCACGTCTTCGGCCGTCTGCCCGGCCCGGCCAGCGCCGGGTTCGCGCGGCTGCTTGATGCTTGCAGGACGCCGTTTCATCTGATCAACTACGCCGGGTCCTGCGCCGGCGCGCGGATCATCCCCAGCACGCGGATGGCGGCGAGGTTCGACCGGGTCATTGCGGTGCTGCAGTGCCGCCTGGACCGGGAGCCTGAGGCCGCGCTGCGGCGAGGCATGCAGTACCCCGCTTCGTGGGACCCGTTCTTCACCGGCTACCTGACCCTGTACGACCTGTACCGGTACCCGGCCCGCCACTTCGGCTACCACCGCCGGCAGCTCACCCTGCCAGACCCGGACTGACCGCAGAGCCTGGCCTGGCCGTCGCCGCGCACATGCCTGACAGATGCTGACTGCGGCACCGGCGTTTCGTTGGACCCGGGCACGGCGTAGCGTCATGCAGGAGAACACGGTGTCATACTGCTGCGCACGCTGCAGGCGATCGTGTCGCTCCGGACCATGGCGGCAGCCATGTCCGCCCTCGGCGGCGGAACAGGTGAGGAGCCCATGGACATGGACCGACCATCGGACTCCGCGGGAGTTCGGCTGCTCCGTACGAGGCCAGCGGCCGCGATACCGGCGCATTGCCCGCCCGGGGCTGGCAAACGTTGCCGCGGCCGGGTTGTTAGCCGTCACGGGAGGTAGCTGAGCGCATGGCCGACCGATCAGCGCGCCGGGACGTCACTCCGCTGCCGGATCTGCTGCACGGACGTTCGCTCACCGGGCCGGTCCGGGAACTGCGGCCCGTTTACGTTGACCTGCTGCCGCCGTGCAATGCGGGGTGCCCGGCTGGCGAGAACATCCAGGCGTGGCTGGCGCACGCCGAGGTCGGCCATCATGAGGAGGCATGGCGTCAGCTTGTCGCTGACAATCCGATGCCGGCGATTCATGGGCGGGTCTGCTATCACCCATGCGAGAGCGTCTGCAACCGCGCCAGCCTCGACAGCGCTGTCTCGATCCACTCGGTAGAGCGGTTCCTCGGGGATCTCGCGCTTGACCGGGGGTGGTCGTTCGACCCCCCGCCCGTGCCAAGCGGTAAGCGGGTGCTCGTCATCGGGGCCGGGCCGAGTGGGCTTTCGGCCGCTTACCACCTGGCCCGGCTGGGCCACCAGGTCGAGATCAGGGACTCGGGCGAGAAGCCCGGAGGGATGATGCGCTACGGCATTCCCGCCTACCGGATGCCGCGTGACGTGCTCGACGCCGAGATTGACCGGATCGCCGCGCTGGGCGTGCACATCAATTCCGGCCATCGGGTGACCGACCTGAACGCGGAGCGCCGCGAAGGCGGCTTCGATGCGGCCTTCGTCGCGGTGGGCGCGCACCTGTCCAAGCGCGTTGACATCCCGGCCAAGGACGCGGGCCGGATCGTGGACGCGGTGGCGTTCCTGCGCAGCGTGGCCTCGGGTGACCGGCCGGTGATCGGGCGGCGCGTCGCCGTGTACGGCGGCGGCAACACCGCGATGGACGCCGCCAGGGTCGCCCGCCGTCTGGGCGCGAACGACGCGCTCATCGTCTACCGGCGCACCCGCGCACAGATGCCGGCCCACGCCGAGGAGGCGGAAGAGGCCGAGCGGGAAGGGGTGCGGATCAACTGGCTGCGCACGATCACCGCCTTCGATGGGCCTGAGTTGACGATCGAGGCTATGGAACTGGACGAGAACGGATTCCCCCAGCCAACCGGGCGGTTTGAGACTCTGGCCGCTGACACGGTGATCCTCGCGCTCGGCCAGGAGACCGACACCGCGTTCCTGCGCCAGGTGCCCGGAGTCGAGTTCGCTCAGGACGGCACCGTTCGAGTGTCGTCGAACATGATGACCGGATGCCCCGGCGTGTTCGCCGGCGGGGACATGGTGCCGGCCGAGCGCACTGTGACGGTGGGCGTGGGACACGGCAAGAAGGCGGCCAGGAACATCGACGCCTGGCTGCGAGGCGCCTCCGCGGCCAGTCCGCCCAAGCATGAGCAGGTCAGCTTCGGACAGCTGAACCTGTGGTACTTCGGGGACGCCGACCGCCAGCAGCAGCCTGAGGCCCCGCTGGAGCAGCGGACCGCCAGCTTCAGCGAGGTACTCGGCGGACTATCCGACCACGAGGCGACGTACGAGGCGCGCCGCTGCCTGTCATGCGGCAACTGCTGCGAATGCGATGGCTGCCTGGGAGCGTGCCCTGAGGATGCGGTGATCAAGCTCGGACCCGGGCAGCGGTACAGCTTTGACTACGACAAGTGCACCGGCTGCGGCGCGTGCTATGAGCAGTGCCCGGTGCACTCAATCGAGATGGTCCCGGAGGACTGATGACGCGTGCCACGGTCGACGGCAACGAGGCCGCGGTCTCAGTCGCCTACCGGCTGAATGAGGTTTGCTGCATTTACCCGATCACGCCGTCGTCACCGATGGCCGAACTGGCGGACGAGTGGTCCAGCAAAGGGCGGCCTAACCTATGGGGCCTCGTGCCGGCCGTAGCGGAGATGCAGAGCGAGGGCGGGGCGGCGGGTGCCCTGCACGGCGCGCTGCAGAGCGGCGCGCTGGCCACTACCTTCACCGCGTCCCAGGGTCTGCTGCTGATGATCCCGAACATGTACAAGATCGCTGGTGAGCTGACCCCGGCCGTCCTGCATGTCGCCGCCCGGTCGGTGGCGACGCAGGGACTATCCATCTTCGGCGACCACTCCGACGTGATGGCGGTGCGGCAGACCGGATTCGCGCTGCTCGCCTCTGCTTCGGTTCAGGAGGCACACGACCTCGCGCTGGTGGCGCAGGCCGCGACGCTTGCGACGCGGGTGCCGTTCGTGCACTTCTTCGACGGGTTCCGGACTTCGCACGAGCTGAATACGATCGAGCTGCTCTCCGACGAGGACCTGCGAGCCCTCGTGCCTGAGGAGCTCGTCCGCGCGCACCGCGGCCGGGCGCTGTCACCGGAGCAACCGTTTATCAGGGGAACCGCGCAGAACCCGGACGTCTACTTCCAGGCACGGGAGACGGTGAACCCGTTCTATGCCACCGTGCCGGACGCGGTGCAGGATGCGATGGACGGCCTCGCCGCGCGTACCGGCCGTCGCTATCGCATCATGGACTACGCCGGTCACCCGGAGGCTGAGCGGGTGATCGTGGTGATGGGCTCGGCTGCTGAGACCGTCGGCGAGACGGTGGCCCACATGTGTGCGCACGGCGAGCGAGTCGGAGTGCTCCAGGTCCGGCTGTTCCGGCCGTTCCCGGCACGGGCGCTGCTCGACGCGCTGCCCGCGACCGCTGGCCGGATCGCCGTGCTGGACCGGACCAAGGAACCAGGCTCGAATGGCGAGCCGCTGTTCCTTGACGTGATCGCCACGCTGGCCGAGGCGCATAACGGCGGCGAGCGCGCGGTTCTGCCCCTGGTGACTGGCGGGCGCTACGGCCTGTCGTCGAAGGAGCTGACACCTGGCATGGTCGCCGGGGTGTTCGCGGAACTGGCCCGCGAGCAGCCGCGACGCCGGTTCACGATCGGCATCATCGATGACGTGTCCGGCACCAGCCTGCCGTACGACCGGTCGCTGGACATCGAGCCGCCTGGCACGGTCCGAGCGGTCTTCTTCGGCCTCGGCTCGGACGGGACCGTCGGTGCGAACAAGAACACGATCAAGATTCTCGGCGCCGAGAAAGGCCTGCACGCGCAGGGCTACTTCGTCTACGACTCGAAGAAGTCGGGCTCGCAGACTGTGTCGCACCTGCGTTTCGGGCCGCAGCCGATCCGGGCGCCTTACCTGGTGGACCAGGCCAGCTTCGTCGGCTGCCATCATTTCGGCCTGCTGGACCGGGTCGACGTGCTCGGCCGGGCGGCGCCGGGCGCGACGCTGCTGCTTGACTGCGCGCTGCCGCCGGGTGAGGTCTGGGATGCCCTGCCCCGCCCGGTCCAGGAGAAGATCCTCGCTAAGCGGATTGACGTGTACGCGATCGACGCCGGCCGGATCGCCCGCGACGTCGGCCTGGCCGGGCGGACCAATACCATTCTGCAGACCTGCTTTTTCGCCATCTCGGGCGTGCTGCCGCGGGAGGAGGCGATCGGCAAGATCAAGGCGGCGATCACCAAAACCTACGGCCGCCGCGGCGCCGAGGTGGTCGAGCGGAATCTAGCCGCGGTCGATCGCACCGTGCAGGCGCTGCACCAGATCGAGGTACCCGGCGCAGTGACCTCCAGCCGGGAGCTGCCTGCGGTGGTGCCCGCCGGTGCACCGGAGTTCGTGCGGACCGTCACCGCGGCGATGATGGCCGGCCTCGGCGACGACCTGCCGGTCAGCGTGCTGCCAGCCGACGGCACCTACCCGAGCGGCACCGCCGCCTTCGAGAAGCGCAACATTTCAGAGTTGGTCGCGGAATGGGATCCCGACCTGTGCATCCAGTGCGGCAACTGCAGTTTCGTGTGCCCGCACAGCGTGATCAGGTCCACTTATTACGAGGAGTCATTGCTGGCTGGGGCCCCGCCGGAGTTCCGGTCAGCCCCGCTGGACGCCCGCGGGCTCCCGGACACCCGGTTCACGCTCCAGGTGTACGTGGAGGATTGCACCGGATGCGAGCTGTGCGTGCAGGCCTGCCCGGTCAGCGCACCAGCGGACCCGGCGCGCAAGGCCATCAATCTCGCGGCCCGTGAGCCGCTGGTGGCGGCCGAGCGGGACAACATCGCGTTCTTCGAGACGCTGCCGGTCGCCGACCGCTCTCGGGTGGATTTCGGCACGGTGCGGGGCACGCAGTTCCTGCAGCCGCTGTTCGAGTTCTCCGGCGCTTGCGCGGGCTGCGGGGAGACGCCATACATCAAGCTGCTTTCGCAGCTGTTCGGCGACCGGCTAATGGTCGCCAACGCAACCGGGTGCTCCTCCATCTACGGCGGCAACCTGCCGACCACGCCGTGGACGGTCGGCGCTGACGGGCGGGGGCCGGCCTGGTCGAACTCTCTGTTCGAGGACAACGCCGAGTTCGGCCTCGGCTTCCGGCTGGCCGCCGACCGGCACGCCGGACTTGCCCGGAGCCGCCTCGCTGAACTGCGGGACGTCATCGGCGCCGAGCTGACAGATGACATCCTGGCCGCGCCACAGCTCCGCGAGTCGGAGCTGCGCGCGCAGCACGACCGGGTCACCGAGCTCAAACGGCGGCTCGATGGCCTTGACCAGGCTGTCGGGCCAGCCACCGACCTGCGCAGCGTGGTGGACCACCTGCTCCGGCGCAGCATCTGGATCGTCGGCGGCGATGGCTGGGCCTACGACATCGGGTCCGGCGGCCTTGACCACGTCCTGGCTAGCGGACGCGACGTGAACGTGCTGGTGCTCGACACCGAGGTCTACTCCAACACCGGCGGGCAGGCATCCAAGGCGACTCCGCTTGGCGCTGTCGCCAAGTTCGCTGCCGCAGGCAAGACCATGCCGAAAAAAGACCTCGCGCTGCAGGCGATCGCCTACGGTTACGTGTACGTCGCCCGGGTAGCAATGGGCGCCGACCCCCAGCAGACCCTGCGCGCCTTCCGCGAGGCCGAGGCCTACGACGGGCCGTCGCTAGTGATCGCCTACAGCCATTGCATCGCGCACGGCATCGAGATGCGCGATGGGCTCAGCCAGCAATACCGTGCCGTCGCCAGCGGGTACTGGCCACTTATCCGGTACGACCCGATGCTGCGCACGGCAGGCGGCAACCCGTTCCTGCTCGACTCGCCGAGGCCGCGCATCCGGCTGACCGACTACACCCAGCGGGAGCTGCGGTACCGCACGCTCGGCAACACCGACCCGGCCGAAGCCGAACGGCTGGCAGTCCTGGCCCAGGAGGCTGTCGACCAGCGCTGGGACACCTACGAGGAGATGGCTACCCGCGGCGCCCACCGGTTCCCCGCTGATGCGCGGAAGGAACGCTGATGGACCTATCGACCGGTTATCTGGGACTGGCGCTGCGCAACCCGCTCGTCGCCTCCGCGTCACCGCTGTCGAACACCCTCGATGGTGTCCGGCGGCTTGCCGACGCCGGCGTCGGCGCGGTCGTGCTCTACTCCCTGTTCGAGGAGCAGCTGCGCCGAGAGGCAGCGGAGAACGCGCGGCTTGCCGAGGCCGGCAGTGAGGTCTTCGCTGAGGCGCTGTCCTACTTCCCGGCGGAGACTGAGGCTGAGGCGGCGGAGGATGTCGCCGCGGAGGAACCTAGCCCGCGCCGTTACCTGAGCCTGCTCGAGCGCGCAGCGGCAGCTGTCGAGATACCGGTGATCGGCAGCCTGAACGGCGTGACGCCCGGCGGCTGGACCAGCTACGCGCGAGCGATGCAGGACGCTGGGGCCGCGGCGATCGAGCTGAACATCTACTACATACCAGGCGATCCGCGCATTTCCGGCCGGGACGTCGAGCAGCGGCACATCGACATCCTGTGCCGGGTCAAGGCCGCCGTGACCGTGCCGGTCGCGGTCAAGCTGAGCCCGCACTTCAGCTCGACCGGCGAGATGGCACTGCGGCTTGACGAGGCGGGCGCGGACGGCCTGGTGCTGTTCAACCGGTTCCTGCAACCCGACATCGATCCGGAGAGCCTGGCGGTGGTGCCCGCCATGGACCTCTCCAGCCCGAGGGAAGCCCGGCTACCGCGTACCTGGATCTCGATCCTGCGCCACCGGGTGCGCGCCTCGCTCGCCGCGACCACCGGCGTCGACGAGCCGTCCGATGTGGTCAAGTACCTGCTGGCAGGCGCCGACGTGGTGATGACCGCGTCGGCGCTCATCCGGCATGGCCCCGAGCACGCGGCCGTGCTGCTGGCCGGCCTGTCCGAGTGGATGGTCCGCAAGGGATACGCCTCGGTCGGCGAACTGCGCGGAATGCTCGCCGTGCCCGATGGCGCCGACCAGACCGCATACGAGCGCGCCGGCTACGTCCGGACGATGCGGACCGCCAACAGCGCCCAAAGCCAGTGGTGACCGGCGAGGCAGCGCGGTGCGCTCACTCGTCATCGCTGAGCATCCGGTCGTCGGGAGCTGCAGGCTGGGGCTACCTAGCTGCGTGGTGGTCTGGGGTGCGGTTACTTGCTAGCGCTGATAGCAGCTTGTCCAGCGCGCTGCGGGCGGTTGCGGACGTGTAAGGGCCGATCGCGACTAGCGAGGCGATGAGGGCGGCGACCTCACCGGGTGAGAGCGCGATCGGCGGCAGGTCGCGGCGGGTGTTCAGCTGGTAGCCGCCGCCGGGGCCGCGCTTGACCTGTACCGGTACCCCGGCGGCGGTAAGCCGTGCGATGTCACGTTCGACGGTACGGATCGTGGTGCCGGTGCGGGTAGCCAGCACGGCTCCTGTGACATAGCGCGGCGTCCGGGCGCGTAGCTCCTCGATCAGCGCATGCTGGCGTTCGACGAGCGGCAGTGCTTGATGGAGCTGCACCATGCCGTTGACCCGCTCGGTGTCGGTGAGTCTTCGCGGCATGACGGGCGCTTTCAGGCTGGGCGACATGGGCGAAACTCCTTCGGAAAGCCGACACAGCGCGGGCAGGTACTTCACCCTACGGTTCCGATATGACCAGAGATCCGAACCTGCGGCGGGCGCGGCTGGACGTTGCTCCGCGGCGGCCCCTGATCGATACCGTGCTGCATATCCGGGTGCTCGATTTGCCTCCTTGGTGCCAGGTGACGGTGCGGGCGGAGTCCGTGGACGCGGCCGGCCAGACGTGGCGTGCGCACGCGACCTATGCCGCCGACAGCGACGGAACGGTGGACCTTGCCCGCGCCGCGCCGCTCTCCGGTTCTTACCGGAACGCCGACGCTATGGGCCTGGTCTGGTCCATGGAGCCGGTCGGGCCGCCCGACCCTGGCCTGGCCCGCAGCCGGCTGGCCCCGGTGCCACTGCGCCTGGCCGCGGAAGCTGACGGCGCCCGGCAGGCCAGTGCCCAGGTGTGGCGCTCGTTCATGCCCGACGGGCTCGCCCGGACCGAGGTCCGGGAGGATGGCCTGGTCGGGGTGCTGTTCCACCCCGACGGCGCAGGGCCATGGCCCGGTGTGGTGCACCTGGGCGGCGCGGAGGGCGGCCTGCACGAAGACGACGCGGCACTGCTGTCGGCGCACGGCTTCGCCGTACTGGCCCTCGCGTACTACGGACTTCCCGGGCTGCCGCAGACTCTGCAGAACGTGCCGGTGGAATACTTCGGCCGGGCTGCGGGCTACCTGGGCCGTCATCCGCAGGTAGCGGCCGGCGGGATCGCTCTGCTCGGCGTGTCCAAAGGCGGTGAGGCGGCGCTGCTCACCGGCGCCACCTACCCCTCCGCCGTCCGGGCGGTGATCAGCGTGGTCGGCAGCGGACTGGTAACCCAGGGCATCAGCCAGTCGGTGCTGACCGGGTCCCTGCTGCAGATCCTCAGCACTCCGGTAGCGAGCTGGACCTATCAGGGCCGCGAGCTGCCGTACCTGCCGAACGTCGTCACGCTCCGGATGGAGGCAGCCGTGGCCGCGGGCGGCCCGGTCTCGCTCGGCTGGGCCGCCCCGGACCTGAGCCGCGCCGAGCAGGTCGCGGAGGCGGAGATCCCGGTGGAGCGGATAGCCGGACCTGTCCTGCTGATATCCGGCGGAGACGACCAGACCTACGGCCCGGCTTTCCAGGAGGCGGCAGCGCAGCGCCTGGCCAGGCGCGGACACACCCACCCCTGGAAGCACGTCATCCACGAGCAAGCCGGACACCTGATCGCCGCCGTCCCGTACCGGCCGACGACTCAATCGGTCTTCCCGGGACCGGGGGTGCCCTTTCAGTACGGCGGGACGCCAGCCGCAGACGCCGCCGCCCGGGTCGCGACTTGGAGCGAAATCCTGGGATTCCTCATCCAGTAGTCCTCGGCCAGGAGTTGCCGGCGGAGGAGGCGGCCTGCCGGCGCACGTCAAGCACACTGGCTGCCCGGCCGGCCGGATCACGCCCGGTTCACGAGCGCGATCCGGTCGGCGTCGGCGGCACTTGGGCATCACCGCTGGTCAGGTGCCCTGCACCTGATGCAATTCCTGCAGTCGCTTCGCGACGTGCGCCTCGACAGCCTGGATCTGATCAGTCGGGCTGAACTGAAGGAACTCGGTACCGGCCGTGGCGGCAGGCACGTGCCCCGGAGGCATATAGAACGCCTCCCCAGCCTGGACGATCTCCTCGTGATCTGAGTAGCGAACGGTCATCTCGCCCTTGAGAAGGTAGCCCCAGTGTGGGCACGTGCAATGGCCGCCTGGAAGCCCGCTGAGTATCGGAGCCAGATCCTGGTCCTGGCGGATGGACACGAAATTGACCGTATACCCGCCGAGCTCTTCGGTCCGGTCCTCTGCCACGCCGAGGTCCCTGACCTGGCTGGCGCTATCCTTCGATGTCTTCGCCATCTGACTCATCTCCCATGAATGGTTTCCTGTGGCCGATGTCACGACGGTAGGTCGGGCACGACAAGCTGGTCATGAGGCGTTCGCCTCATCTTTGCGCTGACCTCGGCCGCGCCGATCACCAGTGGCCGCACGATCGGCGGCGCCCAGCGCAGGGTGTCCTGCTGGACCCGGAGGATTCTGAATCCAGCCGAGCTGATCGACTTCAGCGTCGGCCGGTTGCAGACGCAGCCGCCCGCGAGAATCCTGTTTGCCGCGCTTAGCCGGTCTTGCCAGCGAGCAAGTCTGGGCTGATCAGCTCGCACATGCTCGATGAACAGCAGCAGGCCGCCCGTCCGCAGCACGCGGAGCAGTTCGCGCAGCGCCCGTGGCTGATCATCGACCGTGCACAGCACGAGCGCAGACACGGCGACGTCGAAGCTGTCGTCTTCGAAAGGCAGGTCCTCAGCCGGCGCCCGTAGCACCCGCGCCTGCGGCGCATGCACGCGAACGCGCTCGCGCAACTGCCGAATCATCGCCATCTCTGGCTCGGTGATCGTCAGATCGCTCACGGCCCGGCCGTAAAGCGGCACATTGGCACCCGTGCCGGCACCGATCTCCAGTACCCGCCCACTCGCCTCGGCCAGCAGCCCGCGCCGGTGAGCCCGCAGCCCGGCCGCCTCGGCGCTGGCCATCATCGGGTCATACAGGCGGGCGAAGATCCGGCCGTGCACGCTCATCGCCCGGCCTCGACGTCATGTCTCATGGAGTCGCCCCAAGCTTCGGCTTACGGCCGACGATAGGAGCGCGGGCGCGGCCGGGCATGGGGCGTTCGCCTCATCTTCGGGCACCGGAGGTCAGGACGTGGCGGTGACCGCGGTCTTCTCCTCAGGCAGCAGGCCATGCTGCACGGCGAACATCGCTGCGGCGGCGCGGTTGGAGGCACCGATCTTGGCGTAGATGTGCTCGACGTGGTTGCCTGCCGTCTTCGGCGTAATCACGAGCCGTTCCGCGATCTGCTTGTTCGACATTCCGCGCGCGAGCAGTATGAGCACCTCAACCTCCCTGGCAGTCAGGCCCGACAGCCCTTCCCGGCGGCGCGGCAGCCGATGGCCAGCCGCCTCTAGCACCGCGTCGACAGCCTCGGCGTCCAGGCGGCCCGCCCGTACCGCAGTACGCAGCTCGGCGGCGGCCTCGTTGGCAGACCGCGCGGGCCGGTGCGGACGGGGCTCGCGCATCGACTGGTAGGCGTCCGCTGCCCCGAGCATCCGCGCCGGCCTGGAGATCGCTCCACCGGACAGTCCGTGCGGATAGCCGCTGCCGTCCTGGCGCTCGCGATGCTGCACCGCGATCTCGCCCAGCGGTGCCAGCGCCACCGACTGGTGCAACATGCGTTCGGTCAGGTAGGGATACATCCGGACCCGTTCCCATTCGCCGGCACTGAGCGGCCCGGGCTTATCCCAGATCGAATTCGAGACTCCCAGCCGCCCGAAGCCATGCACGAGCCCAGCCCGGCGCAGCATCCGCACGTCATCCGGCGGCAACCCGAGCCGGGCGCCCGCCTCCTCGGCGAGATCAGCCACAGCCACCGAATGGCCGAGGGTGTGTGGCGACTTGAGGTCAACGAAGTTCGCGATGGCGGTCAGCGCGGCATCTAGTTGCTTCGCCGACAGTTCTATGGCCAGTGCGGGCTCGGACGCTATCACGGCGTCCCACGCTCGGACCGTGTCAAGGCCGCCTAGCACGTCCGCTGCCCTGGTGCACAAGATCGTCGCCAGCGTGGGGTCGAATTGCTTGCCTGACCGCCTGCGGGCCAGGGCGGTCGCGCCGCCCACCCCGCCAACCCGCAGAGCGACCTCAGTGAACTCCGCCAGCTGCGCGATCCTTGCCGCTATCGGCACCGCGTCCGCCTTCAGCTCCCCTGGCCACCCGCGCCCGTCCCACTGCTCGTACGCGGACCCGACCGCATCACGTACCTGCAGCGAAAGACCAAGCTGCTCGGCAAGCATCCGCGCCAGCGTCGCATGCTGGGTGATCATGCCGTCGAGCTCACGGTGGCCGGACAGAGCGAATTCGAGTCCGACCCGGAACCTGTGCAGCGGCGGATTGCCGGCACCGATCAGCCGCATGGTCGCCAGCATGCCGCGCAGGCTTCCGAGATCATACCCGTACTTACCCGACTTCAGCGCGATGTCGTCGCCGAACCACTTGGCCTGCTCGTGCGCGTCCGAGTGACACCCGACATTGACTAGCAGGGCCGTATAGTACACGGCCGCCCGGTCCTGCGCGTCTAGCCCCACCTGGTCAGCCAGGCGCAATGCGATCAGGCATTGTCGCAGCACGTGTTCCATCGGCTGGCCGAAGCCCAGGTCCACGCCGAGCGAGAGCGCTGCCACAAGCTCAGCCAGCCGGACCCGCGGGTAACTGGTGCCGCCTGCCATCATCACAGCGTAACCCGCCAGCGGCCCGCCGCGAGATCGTCGCTGGGCCACCGCCCAGGAAGGTCAGCGGCTCACCGACATGCGCCGCCGCGCCGCGCAGGGGCCGACTGGGCCTGGCCCGATGGGGCGCGGTTCACCGGGGTACTTAGCGGTCCGTGACCTGCTCAAACGTATGGGCAGCGGATCGCCGTCGATGAGGATGGGGGCGGTTCGCATGGTGGGACGTTCGGCCCACCCATTACTTGACCTGCGGCGATGCTGGTTGCGGCTGGGCGTCATGCGAACCATGGGCCTGAGTTGACGGTCAACCTGCGATGACAGGCTGGGGAACAACGGGCAGTTGTCAACCGTGCCGGAACCCGGCCGGCCCGTTGGGAGCGCCTAGAATTGTATTGTGGCGAGTTCGGGGATTGAGCCGGAGATCGTACGGGCAGCGGAGATCACCGAGATCGTGCCCGGGCTTAGTCTTCCGATCGCCACCGCCGGGCACCTGATGGCCCTCAAGGTGCTTGCCCGGGATGACCAGGAGCGGCCGCAGGACCTGGCGGATCTGCGCGCGCTGCGAGCGGTCGCGACGTTGGCCGACTATCGCGCTGCGCGCGACGCGGTGCGGCTGATCTCGGCGCGCGGTTTCGATCGCGGACGCGACCTGATGGCCGCGCTCAAGGAGATAGAGCAGCCCCCGGTCGAATCGGCGGACGGCTAGGCAGTCTCGCCGCGCATCAAGGCAGTTCACGCGCGCCCTGACAGTCCGTGACCTGCTCAGCCGTACTGGCAGGAGGTCGCCGTCGATGAGGATGGGCCGGTTCGCATGGCGGGACGTTCGGCCCACCAGGGCTAGGACGTGCAGTTATGCGAATGCGAGTTGATCGTCATGCGAACCAGGCGGGGTTCCTCAGGCAATCAGCCCGATTCTGTGTCAGCCTGAGCGCCTTCCTGGGGCCCGGACTTCAGCGGCTGAATTTGACCAGCTCACCTGCAATGACAGCCACATCGGTGTAGCGGCCCTCGGCAACCGCGACCATGAATTCTTCCGCCGCGTCCTGGTCGAATCCGGGGTCGAGAGGATGCCCGTTGACGTTCAGGAGCGTGAGTGCCGCGACCCAGGCGGTTCGCTTGTTGCCGTCAACCCAGCCATGGTTGCAGGCGAGAGATTGCACGAGCGCGGCGGCTTTCTCCCAGATGGTGGGGTAGGCGTCCTCACCGAACGCTGTGGCCTGAGGGCGACCCACGGCGGACTGGATCGCTCCGGCGTCACGGATCCCCGATGGCCCGGCCGCCGCGTCGTGGATCGCGAGAACCTGCTCGAACGTCAGGTAGACCGTCACCGGTCTGCGAGCCTCTTCAGCAGATCGCGGCTGAGGCTGATTACGTCGGCCGCGGCCTCCATGACAACCGCGTCATGGTTAGCGCGGGTGGCGCTCTGGACGAGGACATCATGGGCTAGGCGAGTTACCGGGCGGCCCTCAGCCTCCGCGAGGCGGCGCAGCGCAGCCAGCTCAGTGTCGGTGAAGCGGATGTTCAGCGCGGGCATCGTGACCTTCCCTGGTACCAGATTTAGTACCAATGCTAACCGATCTGAGGCTCACTGTCTTCCCGTAAAATCTGGAACCGGACAGCGCAGTGCTCTGACTGGTCCCGACACGCATCGCCACCATCGCCGCAAACGCGCGGCCACGGGCATGCTTTCCCCACGAGGCCGGGTGTTCGACCGATGCCCTGGTGCCGCAGAGACTGTCGCCCGGCGACAGGCTTCCCGCGCACGATGCCCGCTAGGGCGGCCACAGCCGTTTCTGCTGCTTCGCGGATGCCAGCGTCTACTTGCCGGACCGACGCCGAAAGGGCTGGTACAGCAGCGCGGGCGGCAACGGCGGGACGGCTCATCGGGCCGCCTTCCTGGCGCGTGACCTGCGCAGATGTACCGGTAAGGGGTCGCCTTCGATAAGGATGGGGCGGTTCGCATGGTGGGACGTTCGGCCCAGGCCGACAGCGCCGGCACCTCGCTCATCACGCGGCGAGAACCGTGATGAAGTCGCGGGTCCACCCAACGAGGTACTGGTCGGCCGGGCGGGCCTGGCCGGGGATTGCGGCTCGAAGGCTGCGCCCCGGTGCCCGGGCAACGTCCAGCTGCTGGCGGTGCCCGACCGGTCGATGACCAGGCTCGCCAGCCCGCGCCGCAGCAGGCTGATCACGTGGCCCTCCTGCTCGTAGCCGCCAGCACCTGCCGACAGCAGGAAACCGCCGTTGAACGCGGCGAGCAGTCGGCGGCGCTCACTGCCGCCGATGCTCGGTCCGGCGCGCACGACGGCCAGCGCCACAGGGCCGGGGTCGGCGCTGCCGCTATGCAGCCGGTAGTGCACCGCGCCGCGGAACCGTGCGAGTGTCACGACCGTCCCGTCCGCGGCCCGGAAGCGAGAAATGATCACCTTCGGCTTCGGCGGCGCCTTGCGGGCGTGCACCTTGGGGCTTGCGGTGCTTCGCGGACTGCCGACGGCCGGGGCTACCGGGGTGTGCCGGGCCGTCGGCGCAGTCGACGCGCAGGCCGCCATGGTGAACAAGGCGACCATCGCGATTGCCCGGTGGACAGGGAGCATGTGGTCCTCCGTTCGAGCGCGTGTCGAAATACACGCCCGCCGCGGCAAGGCAAGCGAGTGAGTCAAGTAGCGGCTACGCCTGGGTCTGCGACCTGGACAGCTGGCCCACCGCGATCGCGGTCAGGTTCTTCATCGCGTACTAGCCAGATTGCCTGCCTGGCTCATAAGGCGCGGTGTGAATCCCGTTCAGATCTGTTAAAGAATCCGGCCGGATTCGCCGCAGCCGCGGAGTGTCCCTAACTTGGTGACCAGGCAGCTCGAAGCGCAGAGCAGGGAGTCTGGTGACCGTCTGGGATATTGTCCATGATGGGTTCGGCGTGGTGGCCCACGTGCCGTCAGCGTGCTCGCCATCGAAGATGATCCCGGGATCGCGAACCCAGATGGTCCGCGGCCTGGGATGAGCCGGGTTCGGACGGTGGGCGTGACCACGGCACGTGACGCGCTGCGGGCGCCCGCCGCAGACGTAGTGCTTCTCGATCTGGATGCCCATGAGGATGTCGGCCCTGGCCATGTTGGCACACACGTCACGGGCCCCGATGTCGACGTGGACGCCCCGGACCCTGACCAGCCGCCCGGACACCGCTCCGTGTGCCGTTTGCTCCGCTCTGTTTGCCGGGCACGAGCACAGCGACCGTGAGCAGCCATGCGCCAGCGCGCCGGGCCGGCCCCGGCGCTGGGGGTTGAGGTGCCGTCGGCACAACGCAGTGATCTGGCTTGCGTCCCTTCGACGCCGTCGCGTGCATGCTGGTGCTGTGCACCGTCGCCGGTCCGGCCCTCGCGCTGGCCCGGCGCCAGCGGCTCCTCAAGCCTGCTGACCGGCCGTCGTGCTCAAGCACGTCCGGGGCAGCGGTGCGCTGGCACCCTGGCAGGACCCGGTCAGGCCGCTGCGGAGCCGCGCGGTCGCCTGGCGGACGGTGCCTTGCTGTCGCGTAGGCGTTATCTACCCGGGCGGGATCGCCCGTCGCCTTGAGGGTGTCTCGCCGTCGCAGGATCGCGGGCCAGTCACCGACTACCGTCAGTAGCCGTGGCCGCCCCCGCTGCTCGACGGGCTCGAAGCCGGCGCCACGGTGCCGGAGGTGGTCACCGCATGCCACGCCCCGCCGAAGGCGCTGATGCCGTTGCCGCCGGCCTGGCCGGGACCGCTGTCGCCCGAGAAGGTGTACAGGGGGTGCCTGATGTATGTGTCCGGCGAGAACCAGCAGAGGATGAAGCCCTTCGTGTTGGTCAGCACGGTTCCCATTCTGGTCTTCGCGGTCTTCAGCCCGGAGGACGAGCGGGACAGTGAGGGCGGCGGTCACCCACCATCGGCTACGCATGAGAAGTCTCCCTTCAGGAAGGCGCCTGGATGCTGCTTATACACTCAATAGCGCAGAGCCACCGCGCTCCGTTAGCCCGCCGTTCGGCCTGAATCGTTCATGTTCGGTTATGACTGGGTTATTAATGGCATCAAGCCGACCCCGCCGCCCGGCCCGGCAGGCTGGAGTCGCGATCGGGGCGTCAGACCGGACCTGCGGTTCGCAGGTACGGCCACGCGAGCGACAGCGGGTACCGGCAGTCGATGCCAGCGCGGGTCTCCTCGAACAGCCCGAAAAAGATCACGTCGTCAGTAACTCCTCGTTCGCCGAGAAGCAAGCCAACACCCCCAATACCCCCACCTTGTGCCGGTCCTCTGGGCGGCAGGAGAGTGCCGGTCTCGGGCCGTGCCGATTACCCCGTTGAAGAGCTGTCAAAGGTCTGGGACGTCTTGGGACATTGGCGCCAAGACCCGGCAGGATGGATAGCCGGTTGGTGCTGCCGCCGCCCGCTGGGCAGCGACAGGAGCCCGCCCCAGGTTAGGAACTGCACCCGGCCTTCGGAGGCTGGCGTTCGAGTGGCTGACCACGCTCGCGCGACAGGCAGGCAGTTCAACGAGCTTCCGGCGCAGCACGCGGGCGGGGTAAGGCTTCGAAACATCGTTCTAGCTTGGCGGTGAAGCCTCGCGCGGGGCAAAAGGGAAATGCTCCGTCCAGTGCCGGGTGCCATCGAACGCAATGATGAGGGCTTCATAGCCATCGAGCGGCTCGATCAGGTCCAGGCCGGACTGTCCGGCGACCGCCACGGCCGTGGCGAGCGCGTCGGCGAGACCGAGGCCGGGTCCTGTCACGCTGGCGGAGGCGACCCGTGCAGCCGGCCGCCTCGAATGAGGATCGATCAGGTGTTTTCCGCGCTCGTAGGTACCTGACGTGGCGATCGCCCCGGTGAGCTCTACCACCGCGGCGAGGCGGCGCGGCGAGAAGGGCTCGGCGATCCCGATCCTGAAGGGCTTACCGGGTCCCAGACCGCCGACGCTCGCGATGTCTCCGGCCGCGTTCACGATCGCGCCCGAAATCTCGCTCGCGCAGAGCGCTGCCAGTGCCTTCTGCGCGGCCCAGCCCTTCACATAACCGGTCGGGTCGATCCCCCCCGGCATGGCCCACGGATCGAACCATCCGCCGGAGAGCTCGCGTGCGACCGCGCAGCGCTCAAGAACCTCGGCTACCTCCGCGGGGGCCTGTGCACAGGTAATCTCCCCTCGCCGGAGCCGGCTCATCGGGCTCTGCGGCTTCCAGGTGCTGAAGACCGCGTCAGCTCCCTGGAGGATGGCCCGCGCCGAGGCCAGCTGCCGGCGGACGTCGGCGCCTGCCATGCCATCAGTGGTGTAGACGTCGATGGTCACGACCGTGCCCATCACGTTCTCGAGGTGGTGAATCGTATGGGCAGGTCGTTCCGGCGATCCGGCCACGGCCCGAGGATCAGGGGTCACCGGAGGCCGAGGCTATGCAGTGCTGCCTGGAGCGACGCCGCAAACCCAGCGCTGGTGTAGCTCGCGCCGGAGACGCCTTGGATGTTGGCGCTCTGCGCCTGCATCGCCTCCTGCTCAAGGACCGGGATCGCCTGCTGATCGATGGACTGCGAGCGGTACATCCCGCCGTCGTTGATGGAGGCGATCCCGACCTTGGTGATTCTGGTCCCGGAGACAGTGACCTTCACCGACAGAACGCCGAAGTTGTAGTTGACCGCGGGGCCGACGGCGGTCCGTGTCGTGCCCGGCTGCGGCTTAGCCGAACCCTGCTTGGGCGGAGAACTCGAGCCACTGGTGCTGTGACCGTGTGACGATCCCCCGGAGCCGGGTACGGTCGGCGGCTGTGAGGCGGAAGTGCCGGGCAATGTACCGAGGCTGAGGTGCGCCGGGGTCGTGTGAAAGGTCAGCGTGCCTACTAGGCCCGCTACCGTCCCCATGATCACGATCGGGGCCCGTTTCATAGTGCAGCGCCGTTGAGAATTTGCATCTGATGTTCGTTTCTTTCGTGGGCTAGAAAGCGAACGCTTCCTGGTGGATCTGATCTTCAGCTACTCCGAGGCTCCGGGCCGCAGCGACGACCCCCGACGTAAACCCGTCGGGCCCGCAGACGTAGATATCGCGTGCGGCGACGTCGGGAACGAGTCGATGCAGCCCGCGGGCGTCGAAGCGGACCTTGTGGCGCGGGCCGATGATTTCGTGCAGCCGACCACCGCGCCGCTTGATGAGGGCAGCGATCTCGTCACGGTGAACGAGGTCATCGGCACTTGATGCCCGGACGACCACCACCACGTCGGTCCAGGGCGGCAGGTCCTCGAGCAATGCGCGTAGCGGCGTGATGCCTACTCCGGCACCTATCAGCGCCACACGATCGGACGAGCGTGCATGGTGGGTGAACGCTCCGTAGGGACCCTCGATGGCAATGCGCGTGCCGCGCCGCAGGCGTGCGATCGCGCGGCTCTGGTCACCGAGGCCCTTGACGGTCACCCGGATGTAGGGGGGTTGCGGGAGGGCGGACAGCGAGTACGGGTGGGCCTGCCACCAGAGGTCCCTCGTGAGGAAACGCCAGAGGAAGAACTGGCCGCCGGATACCGCCAGGCGATCGAGCTTTCGGCCCGAGCAGATGATGGAGAACACCCCCGGCGCTTCCGCCCGGACCTCGACGACCTGAAGCTGGTGCCGGAGGCTGCGAACGATCGGCTGAATGACCCGGAACACGATGACGACCCCCGCGGTGGCCACCCAGACCCCGATCCATATCGCCCGGGTGAGCGGGTGGCCGATGAAGGAGACGCCGGTGACGATCTGGTGGGCGAACGCGAGCGCGAGCCCGAGGTAGACGTAAAGGTGAGCGACCCACCAGGTCTCGTACCTGAGCCGCCGCCGGGCGAAACTGACTGAGGTGACTCCGGCCATCACGAGCAGGCCGAGACCGGCGACCGCCGCGAGCATGTCCGGATAGGACGTGAGGAACACCCACAGCTGGTGCAGCACCCCGGTTTTCGCCGCCTGCGCGTAGCCGAGCGTGACGAGGACGGCGTGGGCGGCGATAAGGCCGAGCGCCCACGGGGCGACCCGCCGGTGCCAGCGGATGAGCTGATCCTGACCGACCGACTGCTCCAGCCATGGCAAGCGCGCGATGAGCACCACCATGATCAGCATCAGGTATGCGCCGGTGAAACCGGTGAGCCTGCCGGCCGCGATCAGGAGCCCCCCAGGCGCGGCGAGCGACCCGGAAGTCTCACCGGTCACGACCGTAGCGAGGGTCACGCCGAGGCCGAGACCGGCGAGCAGCGCGCACGCGTCCACTACCTGGGGCCGGGGCGCGGGGCCAGGCCGATGCCGACGCGCGGATGCCGATGCTGCGCCTGCTGCGGCCGCACGTCTCATTGGGGCGACCGGCGTGCGGGACGTCACATGGACACGCTCCCGCACCACGCTGAAAGAATTCTGAAGGCAGCCGGAGTATTATCTCTAAGAGCCCGCGGTCAATTCGTCCGAACGCCGGTGGCCAGCTAGCCGGATCAGGTCCTCGTGAAGTTCGAACCACACGCCGTGGTAGCTGTCAACGCGGGGCGAGGCGACGTATCTCTGATCGCCGCCGCGCGCTGCCGCGAGCGCGCGCTCAAGCCGCGCCTGGTAGCGACTGAAACGGCCGAACGCGGCCGTCAGCGACGCCATCCACCCGGCGGTATCGGCGTGCAGTTCGGACAGCGTGTCAAGCACTTGCGCGTCATAAGCAGCGTCGCTGTGGTCGTTGAACAGCGACTCGTGCCCGGTAGCACGGAGCTGCCACGCCGTCACCGTGTCCTTCATCCTGAGGTCCAGTGGCCGGAAGGCTTCGAGAAGGGCAACCGATCTGTCCGCCCCGAGCTGATCTTGATCCGAGGCGAAGGCATCCAGTGCCTTGAGCCTCCCTTCGCCAGTCAGGCGGCAGCCACCTCCGGAGACCTCAGCGAGCCCGCAGGCGACCAGCTGATCGGCGAGGGAACTCGCCATGTCGGTCGCGCACGATACCGCGTTCGCGAGCTGATCGACCGGCGCGGCGCCTTTGATCAGGAGCGCACGCAGCATGTCGGCCTGGGTAGCAGTGCCTGCTGTCGGCTGCTCTGCCGGAGCTTCGACCTCTGCGCCGGTCTCCGACGGGCCGATTCCGATGCCCAGTTCGCTGGCCCAGGCAAGTAGCACGGCCGCCTCAGGCGCGATCACTCGCCGTCCGGCTACGTCACCCGCGAAGACCTCACCCGTGCCGCCGTCGATCGTAAGGTGCGCATGATCGTGGAGCACATGACCATCGATCTTGACCATTCCGTCGGCTATCTCGATCGCGTCAGCGCCGACGACCGCGGGAATGCCCCAGCCGCGTGCCACTACCGCTGCATGGCTGGCCAGCCCGCCATGGGCCGTGAGGATGCCAGCGGCATGCGTCATCCCGCGGACATCCGATGGAGATGTCTCCTCGCGAACGAGGATGACCGACCGTCCCGCGGCATCGGCCGCCTCCGCGGCCTCAGGCGTGGTGGCGACCTCTCCGGTAGCCATGCCCGGCGATGCCCCAAGGCCGATGGTCAGCGGCGCCGAACCGCCGGAGTCGCGCAGGAAGACGAGTGGCGGGCTGGCCAGGTACCGCGCAGTTCTGCGGACGGCATCCTCGCGTGAGCACGGGAAGTCCGGGTCCTGGGCCATCTCGACGGCGATGCGCAGGGCTGCCCGCGGGCTCCGCTTTCCGATCCGCACCTGAAGCAGCCACAGCTTGCCCTGCTCGATGGTGAACTCGATGTCGCAGAGGTCGGCGTAGTAGCGCTCCAGCAAGTCCGCATCACGGCTGAGCTCTGCTCCGACAGCGGGCAGCCGCCGGTCAAGAATCGCCAGAGGCTGGGGCTTGTGCGTGCCAGCCACGACGTCTTCGCCCTGGGCATGGAACATAACGTCGCCGTAGAGCGCTCGCTCACCGGTGGCTGGGCTGCGGGTAAACAGCACGCCAGTGCCCGAGTCGGCTCCCCGGTTACCGAATACCATCGCCTGGACGGTGACTCCGGTGCCGAGGTCATCAGCGATGCCCTCGTGCGCACGGTACGCCCGAGCCCGATCGCCGTTCCAGGACCGGAACACCGCCTCCACGGCGCCGCGGAGCTGTTGCCACGGATCCTCAGGCGCCTGCACGCCAACGATCTCGCGGTACATCTGACGGAACCGCCGCAGGCAGTCCGCTGCGAAATCCGGATCCGAGGTCTGCGCAGCTAGCCCGGCAGCCGTGGCCTCGTTCAGCCCCAGGTCGAGGATAGTATCCATCATCCCCGGCATCGAGACCGGTGCTCCTGACCGCACGCTGACGAGCAGGGGATTGGCTGGGTCGCCGAATTCTCTGCCGATTCGCCCGGCCATCCGGCTGACATGGGCGCGAAGCTTCTCATCAAGATCGGCGGGCCAGCCTGCGCGCAGGTAAGCGTTGCAGGCAGTGGTCGCGATCGCGAAGCCGGGCGGCACCGGGAGGCCGAGTTCTGCCACCATGTCGATGAGGTTGGCCGCCTTAGCGCCGATCAGCTGGGTGAGTTCGGGCCGTGGCAAGGCGGGCGGGCAATCGAGGTCGTAAACGTATTCAGCCTGGGCGGTGCGGGTCGGCTGCTGGTCGCCGCCGCCCGGAAATGCCGTCGCCGAAGCGACGGCTTTGTCCTCGCGGCTGGACCGGGATGAGACGTCGGCACGAAGGTTCATTGGTCGTTCGCCTCTTCTTTGACCGGACCGGCTGATGTGAGCTTGTCCCAGAGAGATCCGGCATTGAGAGTCTGGATGTACTGCATCATGTGGCTCTGACCAACGTCGACGGGGCAGCGATCGGCGAAGGTGACCCGGGCTGCCGTCTCATCGCGTGACCAGCCTTTGGCGACCGCGACTGCCACCGCTGCCGTCCACTCAAGCAGGGTCGCCCGCTGGCAATCAAGGGACAGCAAGTCGGTGACTGGCCCGTGCCCAGGTACGAGGCGGTCGACATCGAGCGACCGGATCCGGTCGAGCGCCGATAGCCACTGGTCGACGTCGGACGTCATCAGCCACGTCTGGCACTGCGAGAACACGGTGTCCCCCGTGAAGACCACGCGCTCGTCCGGGACGTATACCGCGATCTGTCCTGGAGTGTGGCCAGGGGTGTGCAGCAGTTCGAAGGTGTGCTGCCCGACCCGGAGGGTCAGGTCGCCGGAGAAGACGACCGTGCCCTTGTTCGGGTCGCGGTAGTACTCTTCCCGGTCGGGAAAGCTCGCCGCTCCCTCCGGATCGTCGGTCGGGATCGCCTCGGCCGCGTAGGCGAAGGGATCGAGTTCCGGGTACACCGTCATGAAGTTGTCGTATACGCCCTGGTGGTGTACGACCGCTCCGGCGCCCTTGAAGTAGTAGTTGCCGAAGATGTGGTCGACGTGATGTTCGGTGTTGATCACGTACCGGATCGGGCCGCAGGACTCGGCCTCACGCCGCATGGCGATCGCCCTAGTGGGAAGCTGCGGCGTGTCGATGACGACCACGCCATCGGAGGTGATCACGTAGCTCGGGTTGCAGCCGCGCCACCTCGTCTCGGTGCGGACGTTCCGCGTGACCTGCTCCATCGGCCGGTCCCTTCGCTCGCTACTGGGTGGCGGTCAATCCGCCGTCGATTGTCAGGACCTGGCCGGTCACGAACGCGGAGGCGCCCGATACGAAGAAGATGACCGGGCCGACGAGATCGCCAGTCTGACCGACGCGGCCAAGCGGAATGCGGCTGACAACGGAGGCCCTGAAGTCCGGGTCGCCGAGCAGCATCGCTACCTGCGGTGTATCGACGAACGTCGGCGCTATCGCGTTGACGGTGATCCCGTGCTTCGCCCACTCGGTGGCCCACTGACGGGTCAGCGAGCTGATCGCGCCCTTGGCCGCGACGTAGGCGGAGTAGCCGGTGCTGATGCCGAGCTGGGCGCGGACCGAGGAGATGTTCAGCACACGGCCGCCTCTGCCCGCCGCGATCATTGGCTTCACGGCTGCCTGCGTGGCCACAAGTGTGCTCCGCAGGTTGAGCTCCATGATCCAGTCCCAGGCATCGCGCGGATACTCTTCCGCGTTGAAGATGACCTTGCCTGCGCCGCCGCCGACGGCGTTTACGATGATGTCCAGCCGCCCGAATCGGCCAAGCGTCGCCGCCACCGCGTGGGCCATCTCGGCCTCGCTGGTCGCGTCGCCCGGCGCGGCGATCACCTCGCAACCCGACGCGGCGATCTTGTCCGCGACCGCTTGCGCGCTCTCGGCCGTGCGGTCGCCAATCGCGACCCGAGCGCCCGCAGCGCCGAGTGCCTGCGCGATTGCCGAGCCGATCGCGCCCGCGCCGCCCGATACGAACGCGACGCGGCCGTCCAGGCTGAAGGCTGTGCCCGGGTCCATGGTCTCCTCCTTAACGGCGGTCAGGTTCGGGCAGGACAACATCCCGAATGGCCGCCATGAGCTCGTGGTAGGCAGCTATGAAGCTGCGCAGCGTCCTGACTGTGGCGCCGTAAGTGTCGAACTCATCCGGCGTCATGCCGTCCGGCTCGTACGCGCGCCGGAAATCGGGAATCCGGCACAGCTCGCCGAGCACCGAGGGCTCGACAGGCACGTCGATGCGCGGCGTCGGGACGATGCCGCTGGCGTTGAAGCGGAGCTGCCACGCGTGCGGGATCGTCATGCTCAGGTCCCCGCCGACAAGCTCGGTCCAGTGCAGATGGTGCCGGTACGCCGCAGCGAGCAGCCGACTGCGGTAGCGGCGCTCGGCGAAGATGGCGTGAGCGCGTTTCGTGACAGCCAGCCCGGCCCAGTTGAGCGCACCAGGATCGACCGAGAGACCATCGCGATCGACCACTACCTTCAGCCAGTCGTCGAGCCTGCCCATCATGATCACCGAGACCGGGGCGAGCCTGGTGGGGTCACCACCAGAGCGGGCTAGCCGATCGAGCCCGCGCTCCACCGCCTCAGCGGCCGCGATCGCCTGGCCGAGCGTGAACGCGACCGTCGCGGTGGTGTTGACGCCCCGGCTTGACGCCTCCTCGATGGCCGTCAGGCCGCCGGTCGTCACCGGGAACTTGACCTGGATGTTCGGGGCGAGCCCGGCGAGCCGCACGCCCTGCTCGACCATCCGCGCCGGGTCGCGATAATTCGCCGGGTTCGTCTGGATCGACTGCCAGCCCTTCCTGGCGTTCTCGCGCTCGTACACGGGCAGCAGCGTCGCCGCGCCGCGGGCCGCCATCTCCCCGCAGATCGCCCACGCCAGCTCGACCTCGCTCCAGGCCGGATTCGCCAGCGCCAGCTCGCCGATGCGCGGATTCCAGTAGGCGCGTTCCTTGCGCAGCACCTCGACGACGATCGACGGGTTCGAGGTGGCCCCGGTCGCGCCTCGCTCGATTGCGTAGGTCAGCTCATCGACATCGCAGGAGTCGTTCCAGTAGTCGGTCGGGCCCATCAGGGTGGTCTGGAGGAGGGGCACGTCGATGGAGGTCGTCACGTTCATCGAGCACTTCCCCTGCCGCCGCTGCCGCTATCTGACGTGGCAAAGCCTCCGCCAGGGTGCGATCCGGCCGCAAGGGACCATCGACAGCTATGTATCGGGTCGTTTGGCTCTATCCGGCGCTTTTAGGCAGGTCAAGCGTTGAAAGGGAAGGAAGGCTCAAATCTAGCTAGGGAGGCAGATTGAGATGCCAACCGACGTTCCGACGGTTCAGACGAAGAACACCATACCGCTGTGGCTAGCGGTAGCGATCACCGTCGTCGTATCCCTGCCCTTCGGCATCTGGTTGAACAGGTGGAACCTGCCCATCTGGGTGTCGTTCATCGTGTGGGCCGAGTACTTCGCGCTTGGCGCGAAGGCAGCGGTTCTGATCAAGATCGTGCCCGCGTACCTGTCGGGAGTCGGCGTGGCGGCGGCCATCATGACGTCCTACGTCTGGCTCACCAAGGTGTTCGGCACGGCCCACTGGTTCAAGCCCACTGACCTGGCACTTGGCGTCGCCGCCTTCGTCGGGTTCTGCGTCTTCATCTACGCGATGAAGTACATCCCCTTCTGGCGCGACAACACGCTGCCGTTCTTCAACGGCATCTCGATGGGCCTGGCGGTCTACTTCACCGGCGCCTTCGTGCACCCGTTCCCCGCGGTGGTGAGCGCGTACGCGCTGCCGTGGATCGCTGCGGCGGGAGCGGTGCTAGCCGGCCTGCTCGGCGCATTCCTCGGCTGGTTCAACGTCGCGATCATGTTCCCGCGCAAGGTGACGACGACGCAGGTCGAGGCGCCGACTGTCGCCGTGCCTGACACGCCGGCAGCGCTGCTGTCGAGCGATGGAACGGCGCTGCCGCCGGCCAAGGTCGAGAAAGTGCCGCCGGTCGACAGCACGTACCGTTCGGAGGTGAAGTCATGACATCGAAGATCGAGCGGGAAGAGGTTCTCGGTCAGTTCCTCGGAGACGACAGCTTCCCCGTCAAGTGGGACGCTGATGAGGAGAAGAACCTCTTCTGGGTGTATGACGACTTGCACAATCCACACCCTCTCAGCCCCATGCATGAGGACATCGGCCTGTGGACGATGTCCTGCGACCACATGTTCAGGCGGTTCGGTACGCCGTTCGCGACGGACTGGCTCGCCAAGAACGTCAACGGCTATCTCTACACTGCCGCGATCCCGGCCGACTCAGGGCTGAAGATCGACGGGAAGCAGTACGGCGCCCGCTACGGCGCGGTCGTACCGCTCGACCCCGAGTACCCGGCCAAGATCGGGACGTACCTGAACGCCGTCCTGCCCACCTACGGGCTGGAGTTCGCGAACTGGTGGCGTGGCCGGCTCGTCCCCGAGATGCGCCGGAACTTCGACTACATCGAGGGAATGCTCGACCGGCAGGACGAGCTCACGCTGATGGAGCTGGCCTGCCTGCTCGAGGACGCGATCGACATGCACGATCGCCACTGGAAGATCCACTGGATGCTCAACTTCGCGCAGCTATCCGCAACGCTGAACCTTCGCGCCGTGATGGAGAAGACGCACGGCACGATCGACGAGGCGCTGCTCGGACGGCTGCAGAGCTCGGCCAAGGACCGCAACTGGGACTCGATCGAGGCCCTGTGGAAGATGAAGGAGGAGGCTAAGGCGGACTCCGAGCTGGCGCTCGCGTTCAAGCACGAAACGGCGGCGGAGATCATCGCGGCGCTTGAGCTGACCGAACGTGGCCAGCGATTCATCGCCGAGCGGGTCAAGCCGTATCAGAAGGAATTCGGCTGGCACGCGGTCTGGAGCCACGAGTTCATCTTCCCGACTGTGTTCGAGCAGATGGCGCCGGTGATCGAGCTCGTTCGCGGCTACATCGAGACGAACTACGACTACCCGCAGACCGTCAAGGCGCTCGCCGAGGACATCGAGGCGGCCGCCAAGGAGATACTCGAAGGCCTCGAGGGTGAGGCGCTCGAGGAGATGCGGGCCGCCAATGAGATCAACCTGAAGATGGCGCCGCTGACACCTGACCACCACTTCTACATCGACCAGGGTGCCAACGCGCACGTCCGCCTGGTCCTCATCGCGATCGGCAAGAAGCTCGTCGCTCAGGGCGTCCTCGACGCTCCGGACGACGTGATCTTCTTCCGGTACAACGAACTGCGCGTCTTCATGGGTGACCCGTCCACGACGGACGGCCGCGCACTGGTCGCGCAGCGCAAGGCCGAGCGGGAGAAGGCGTACACGTTCCGGCCGAGGGAGTGGATCGGGACCGTCACGCAGTCCCAGCTCGACTTCCCCTACCTGAACCTGTGGGGCTTCCCCGACAAGTTCTACCGGAAGGCAACCACCGTCGCCGGTCAGTTCATCGGGATCGGCGGCTCGCCCGGCGTGGTGGAAGGCACCGCCCGGGTGGTCCTGCGCGAGGACCAGTTCGACGAGGTCAGGGCGGGCGACATTCTCGTCTGCCAGATGACCAACCCGGCCTGGGTTGTCCTCTTCACCAAGATCACAGGGTTGGTCACCGATGCGGGCGGAACCGTCTCGCACCCGGCCGTCCTGTCACGGGAGTTCGGCATCCCGTGTGTCTGCGGGGCATCGGTCGCTACCCAGCAGATCCACAACGGCGACCGGATCAGGATCAACGGTACGACCGGCCTGGTCGAGATCCTGGAAAAGGCCGCGGCACCGAAGAGCGACCTGTTCGGAGTGTGAGGGCGCGAGGACGGGACCCTGGCGCGAGCCAGGGCCCCGTCCCACGCGGCACACCGTGAGGGCACGGACCGTGAGGGCACGGACCGCGAGGGCACGGACCGCGAGGGCACGGACCGCGAGGTCACCGGCGCAGAGCGAGGAGAACATGGACGGCCAGCTGCGGTTGTCGGAGGAGATGTCGGCGGGGACCGCGCGGCTGCGCGTCGACGTGCTCGGCGGCGCACCACGTGAGCATGTCCTCGACGACATGAGCTTCCTCAATTACCGGCTGGCCGATGTGCGCATCGAGCCGGCGGTCAGCCTGCCTGAGGCTGACATCCTCTGGCGCCAGGACGGGGAGACGTCGATCAGTTACGACGGCAGGCGCATGACGTTCACCGGGCCGTGGCCGGCCGGGCCGGTTCAGAAGGTAATCGTTGCCCTGCTCGCGCTGCGGATGGAGGCGGCCGGCCTGCACCCATTTCACGCGTCAGCGGTCCGTTATCAGGGCAAGACGGTGCTGTTCCTTGGCGGTGAGTCGAACCACGGCAAGTCGATGGGCCAGATAGAGGCGTGCCGTCGCGGCGCGCTGCTCATCTCGACCGAGACAACCGTCATCGACGAGCGCGGCTACGCCGTGTTTGGTTCTCAGGAGCCGTTCATCAAGAAGCGGACCACAGGGACAGAGCGGGCTGACAAGGCCGCGCCGGATCGCGGCGTCGCGAAATTCTTCGGGTCGATGCCGACGTGGGAGACCTACCGCGAGCCTCGCCCCGTCGACCTTGTGGTCGTGCCAGCGATAGACGGCAACTTCGACCCGAGCATCGCCGAGATGATCCCGTTCGAGCGGCAGTTCCAGACGTTCCACTCAGTCCAGAACTACCTGCTGCTCAACGAGCTGCTGGCCGCTGGCTTCGCGATGCCGCTGGTCGACACCGCGGAACTGCGGAACGCGCGCGCCGCATTCGTCGCGCGCTTCTGCGAGCGTCCCTATTACTTCGCGCGGGCCGCAACTCCCCAGGTGCTGCTCGATCTGGTCGACAAGATTCGGTGAGGACACGAACGTGCAGATCATCGGCTATGAGCGCCCGGAGACGCTGGCTGAGGCCGTGGCCATCCTCGACAGCCAGGGCGATGGCGCGAGGCTACTGGCGGGCGGCACCGACCTGATCATCGCGCTGCGCGAGGGCAGGCAGCACGCGGCCGTGGTCGTCGATGCCAAGCGGATTCCCGAGCTCCGTCCTGCCATCACGGAGGCAGACGGCCGTTTGTCGATCAGCGCGGACACCGTTATGACCGACATCGCCGCCGACATACGGGTGCGCAAGCACTTCCCCGCGCTCGCGGAGGCCGCGGCGGTCGTCGGCGCAGTCCAGATCAGGAACCGGGCCACCATCGCCGGCAATATCTGCAACGCCTCGCCCGCGGCCGATACCGCGCCGCCGCTGCTTGCCTATGCCGCCGAGGTAATCGCCCGCGGGCCGGCCAGCCTGCGGCGTATCCCGATCGACGAGTTCTTCGTTGGCCCTGGCGAGACCGCGCTGCGCCGCGGAGAACTCGTCATGGCCATCGAGATCCCCGTACCGGTCGGCCCGGCCGGATCGGCTTTCGGCCGGCTCACCAGGCGTCGGGGCGCGGACCTGGCCAGCGTCAGCGTGTCGGCTTCCATCGACGGCTTGGGCCGCACCCGGCTCGGCTTCGGGGCAGTCGGGCCGCGCCCGCTGCTGGCCACTGATCACAGCGGCGTGCTGGCAGATCCGGGCACCGAGCCAGCCACCAGGGCGAGCCTGCTGGCCACGCTCGCGATGGCGACAAGCCCCATCTCCGATGTCCGCGCCAGCCGGGAATACCGGATGAGCATGCTGCTGGTCCTTGGCCAGCGCGTGCTTGGCACGGCAATCACCCGACGAGCCGAAGGGCGGCGCTGAATGTCAGGGACAAGAACCATCCAGCTGACCGTTAACGGCGTCCCCAGGCAGCTTCGCGTCGCGCCACACCGAACGCTGCTCGACCTGCTGCGCGATGACCTCGCCCTGACCGGCACGAAGGAATGCTGCCTGGTCGGCGAGTGCGGCGCCTGCACCGTGAGCCTCGACGGCAGGATCGTCGACTCATGCCTGGTGCTCGCTGTCGAGGCGGACGGCGCCGATGTGACCACGATCGAGGGAGTCGCGGAGAATGGCAGCCTGACGCCGCTCCAGCACGCGTTCCTCGACTCCGGCGCGGTCCAGTGCGGCTACTGCAGCCCTGGCCAGGTGATGGCGGCCAGGGACCTGCTGGCCAGGATCCCGCACCCGACCGTTGCCGAAATCCAGGAGGGAATGGCAGGCAACCTGTGCCGGTGCGGATGCTACGGGCAGATCACCGACGCGGTACTCGCGGCCAGCAAGGCGGCCGGACAGTGAACGGCCACGTCGGAATGTCAGCGCCGCGTTCGGGCGGCACCGATCGTGTCACCGGCCGGTATCAGTACACCGGCGATATCAAGCTGCCGGGCGTCCTGCACGCCAAGCTTGTCACCCTCGACTGCGCGCGCGCCAGGATCCGCTCGGTCGACACCAGCGCCGCCCGGCAGGTGCCCGGAGTCGTACTGGTCATGACCGCCGCCGACCTCCCGCAGCCGGTGCCCAGATTCGGACCGCAGTACGCGGACCGCCCCGTCCTAGCCGTAGCCGAGACCAAATACCACGGCGAGCCGGTGGCGGCGGTCGCGGCGGAAACCGAGGACGCCGCGGCAGAGGCTGCCCGGCTGGTCCGGGTCGACTACGAAGAACTACCTGCCGTATGCACGGTCGCCGCCGCGCTCGCCACCGGCGCCCCGCTCGTGCAGGATCCGATACTTCGGGCAGGCGACCCGCTGGCCGGGACAAACCTGCTGCACGAGCATCGCTACGGGTGGGGTGACGTTGAGGCGGCCCGCAGCGACCTCATCGTGGCGGGCTGCTACACCTTCCCGATCGTTACCCATTTCGCGATCGAGCGGCATGGCTGCATCGCGGCCGCGGACGGCGACGGCATGACCATCTGGAGCACCATCCAGCACCCGTACTGGCTGCAGCGGACCATCGCCGACCTGCTGCACCTGCCGCTAGCGAAGGTCAGGGTGCTGGCGCCTGACCCTGGCGGCGGCTTCGGCGGCAAGCAGCACGCCAAGTACGAGCCACTGATCGCGTTCATGGCGCTGCGCGCAGGCCGGCCGGTCCGCCTGATCCTGACCCTGGAGCAGACTTTCCAGGCGGTACGCCGGAACTCGGCCGAGGTCACAGTCAGGACCGGCTTCCGCTCCGACGGCACGATCACCTTCCGCGAGATCGACGCGAACTACCTGCTCGGCGCCTACGCCGATATCTCTGACCGGGTGGTGGGCAAGGGCAGCTACCTGTCGTGCGGCCCGTACCGTGTCCCGGCGGCACGGATCGTGGCGCGCAGCGTGCTTTCGCACACGCCGCCGTCCACGGCCTTCCGGGGATTCGGCGCGCCCCAGGCGCTCTGGGCTGCCGAGTCGAACCTGGACGAAGCGGCGCGCCAGCTCGGCATCGATCCGCTTGAGCTGCGGCTGCGTAACCTCGCCAGCTTCGGCGAGCACTTCGTCCCCGGTGACAAGCCGGCCGACGGGCAGTGGGAGCAGACCGTCAGGAAGGCAGCGGATCTCGTCGGCTGGGGTACGCCGCTGCCAGCCGGACATGGCCGCGGCATCGCCGTCGGCATCAAGCCGGGGCCGACGACCGGCCTCTCGTATTCCACCGTGCGGCTGCTCTCCGACGGCAGCATCGTCATGACCGCAGGAACGTCGGACATGGGTCAGGGCGCTCGTACCGTCTTCACTCAGATCGCCGCCGAGGAACTCGGCGTTCCGATCGACCGAATCACCCTGGTGATGGGCGACACGGCGGTCGTCTCGTACGACCAGCAGACGTCAGCGAGCCGGTCAACGGTGCTGATGGGGAACGCCATCCTGCAGGCATGCCGGGAGGTCCAGTCGAAGGTGCGGGCCCTGGCTGCCATTCTCTACCAGGTCAGCGAGTCGGAGATCGAGGTCGAGCGCGGCGTCGTCCGGCTGCCCGGCCGCGACGTCCCGATCGTGGCCGTGCTGAAGCCAGGGCTCGGATCGCTTGGTGGTGAGCTGATCGGAAACGGGGAGAGCCGCAAGGCGGCGCAGCCTGGCCATCCGCTGGGCGGAAGCGCGGAGTTCTACGAGTTCAACTGCACGGCCGTGCAGGCTGAGGTTGATCAGGAAACGGGCGAGATCGTACTGGCCAGGTACGTCACGGTCTCTGACGTCGGCACTGCGATCAACCCGCTGCAGGTGCGCGGCCAGGACGAGGGAGCGGCAATCCAGGGCATCGGGCACACGCTGATGGAGCATTACGTGCTTGACGAGACGGGCCGGATCTGCAATCTCGGGGCGATCGACTACCGGATCCCGACCAGCATGGACCTCCCGCTCGAGCTGCGCAGCGACGTCATAGCGAACGCCGACGGACCTGGCCCGTACGGCTCGAAGGGCATGAGCGAGGGGGCGCTGCTTGCCGTCGCTCCCGCAGTCGCCGCCGCCGTTGCCGACGCGACCGGAGCCGTGATCCATGACCTGCCCCTCACCCCGGAGCGGGTCTGGCGGGCCCTTCAGCAGCGGCCGCAACCCGCGTCGCACCCCCGCCTACTGACAGAGGAGATGCACAGATGACTACGAACACTCAGGCTGACTCCCCGGGCGCCGAGGTCGGCCTTATCGGGCAGCTACCAGCCGATCGCATCGTCGCGGCGGCTCGCCTGGTCCGCGAGGGCCGCACGTACTCGCTGGCCGCGACCCGCTATCCCGGCATGCCGCTGTTCCCCGGGCACCCGCCGTTCCAGGTGCTGAACTTCCGCACTCCCCGCGGCATCCGCGTCGCCGACGCTCATCCATGGGGCCCAGTGAACGACGCCGGGCTCGGATACATGGCCGAGTACGTCATGGCCACGTCGCATTCCGGCGCTCACATCGACGCGCTTGCCCACATGACCGTCGGCGCGGACTCGCACTGGTACGGAGGCGGCAGCGCGGACGCGTACCTGAGCGACGCCGGCCCGGTGTACGGCGACGCGTCGAAGCTGCCGCCGTTCTTCACCCGCGGCGTGCTGCTCGACGCGCCCGGCTACCGCGGCGTGGACTGCCTGCCGAAGGGCTCGCCCATCGACGCCGCCGAGATGGAGGCGATCTGCGCCGCGCAGGGCGTGCAAGTGCGGCCGTGGGACGTTGTCCTGATCCGGACGGGCTACATGGGTCTGTGGCCGGATGCCGAGCAGATGGCGGCACACAAGACCGCGGGTCCTGACGTCACCGCCGCGCGCTGGCTGCTTGAGCACGGCGTCGTCGCGACGGGCACGGACACCGAGACCTATGAGGTTCAGCCGGCGCCCGAGCTTGGCACCCCGGCGAACCCGCAGCCAGTCCACACGCTGCTCCTGATCGAGAACGGCGTCCACCTGATGGAGAGCCTTGATCTCGAGAAGCTCGCCGCTGACCGGGTCTACGAGTTCCTCTTCGTGGCCCTGCCGCTGAAGATCCGCGGTGCGACCGCCTCGATGGTGGACCCGCTCGCAGTCATCTAGAAGGGGTAAGTGAGGTCCGCCATGTCTACTGTCACCACCCGCGACACCCGCGACCAGCCCGGTTCAGCTCCGCCCGACGGGCCGGCCGTCATGCAGGCCCTCGTAGTACTCGAGCCCAACCGCTTCGAGATCCGCGAGCTGCCGGTTCCGGCACCGGGACCGGGCGAGGTGCTCGCCCGCGTGCGAGCGGTGTCGATCTGCGGCACAGACGCCCATCTCGTCCGCGGCGACTACCCCGGCTTCTGGCCGCCGACGTTTCCGTTCACCCCCGGTCACGAGTGGGCCGGCGACATCGTCGCGCTCGGGCCAGGCGTCGACCGGTACGGCTGGAAGATCGGCGACCGCGTGGCCGGGACCTCGCACGACGCGTGCGGCGTATGCCAGAAATGCGTCGAGGGCCGGTACAACCTGTGCGAGAACTACGGCGTCCCTGGCCTGCACAAACAGTATGGCCACAATGTCCAGGGCGCGGATGCGACGTATGTCGTGCACGGGCTGAAGGCAGTCTTCCGGCTGCCTGACGGCCTCAGCTACGCCGAAGGGGCTGTGATCGACCCGGCCTCGATCGCCTTGCACGTGGCGAACCGCGGCGGGATCAGGCCAGGTGACTGCGTGGCGATCACCGGAGCCGGAGCGATCGGCCTGCTGGCGGGAGACGCGGCCCTCGTCCGCGGCGCGGCCCGTGTGATCATTTCCGAAACAAACCCCATCCGGCTGGCCAAGGCAGCGGCGCAGGGCTTCGAGACCGTCGATGCCCGCGTCGCCGACCCGGCCGGTGAGGTCAGGAAGCGGACTGGCGGGCTGGGAGCCGACGTCGCGCTGGAGTGCGCGGGCGTTCCCGTCGCCGTCCAGCAGGCACTCGCGATGCTGCGCCGCGGTGGCCGGTGCGCGGCCGTCGGGATTCCGACGCAAGGCGTCGAGATCGCCATGCAGCGCCTCGTGCTCGATGAGCTCGAACTGGTCGGATGCCGGGCCACCGCCGGCGAGATGCGCCACGTCATTCCGCTCGTCGAGCAAGGCCGCATGCGCGTGCGCGACATCACCACGCATCGCTTCGCGCTCGCTGACTACGGGCGGGCGCTGGCGACGTTCAACGATCCGGCGAGCGGAGCCATCAAGATCATCATTGAGCCGTAGCGGTGCCAGCGATGGCGCCTGCGATTGACGGGAAACGGGCGGTGACACGTGGCGACGACAGTCGAGATGCCGAAACTGGGCAACACCGTGCAGGAGTGCCTGCTGTCGGCCTGGCTCAGGCACAAGGGCGACTCCGTCGCCGTCGGCGACGTCCTCGCGGAAGTGGAGACTGACAAGGCCACGTTCGAGATCGTCGCCCCAGCCGACGGCGTACTGCTTGACACCTACGTCGACGAAGGCGCCATAGTTCCCGTCTTCACCCCGGTCTGCGTCATCGGCGCAGCGGGTGAGGACGTGGGGCGCCCTGACCCGGCCGCCGGCGGGCGGCCGGGTCGGGGCGGGAATGCCGTTGGCCCGGAACCCGCGGCAGGAGCGCGGCCGGGTCGGGGCGGGAATGCCGTTGGCCCGCCCGCACCGCCGCGCCGGGAGCCGATGCCAGCGGTGACTGCCATGACTGCCGTTCCGATCCAGCCCGGCGCCGCAAGACCCGACGCTGGCCCGGCTGATGCCGACATCAGCGGGGCGCGGCTCAGCCCGCGGGCGCGGCGGTTCGCCCTCGATCACCATTTCGAGCCGCGGCCGGCCGCGGGCAGCGGACCGGGCGGCCGGATTCTCGAGGCCGATCTGCGCGATCTGTACTACACGCTGCCTCGTGTTTCTGACCGGGCCGCGCAGCAGATGGCCGAGGGCTACGCCGCCAGCGGAGCCGGATCGGGAATCGGCGGGATGATCCTCGGCGGCGATCTAGATGCGCCGCAGGCACCCATCTCGTCGGTACGGCGCAGGATCGCCGATCGGCTCAGGGAGTCAGTGAACACGACGGCTCAGTACACCCTGAACGGCTCGGCGAACGCCGCGGGCCTGCTCGCGGTTCGCCGGATCATGAAGAGCGACCCTGCGACCGCCGGGATCACCATCAACCATCTGGTGGTCTTCTGCGCGATCAGGGCACTGCTCCAGGCGCCCGACCTGAATGCCGAGTTCACCGACGGCACGCTCCGCCGGCACGCGGAGGTTCACATCGGATTCGCCTGCGACACCGACGGCGGGCTCATGGTTCCGGTCGTCAGGAACAGCCAGCGGCTGTCTCTCGCCGATCTCTCGCTCCGAATGCGGGACCTCGCCGCGCAGGCGGCGAACGGCAGCATCGAACCTGACGACCTGACCGGCGGGACGTTCACCGTCAGCAACCTGGGCAGCCTCGGTGTCGAGTGGTTCACGCCGATACTCAACCCGCCGCAGGTCGCGATACTCGGCGTCGACGCGATCGGCCTTAAGCCCGTGCGCAAGCCCGACGGGAACATCGAGTTCATCGACTCGATCGGCCTGTCGCTGACCCTCGATCATCAGGTCATCGACGGGGTGCCAGGTGCCAGGTTCCTGCGCGTTATCGCACGCGAGATCGAGAATGTCGAGGCGCTGTGTACGACCTGATCGTTATCGGGGCCGGCCCGGGCGGTTACGAGGCTGCGATCCAGGCCGGCCGGCTGGGCAAGAAAGTCATGCTCGTCGAGCAGGAGCGGATCGGCGGCGCATGCCTGCACGTCGGCTGCATTCCGGCGAAAGCCTTCCTGCGTTCGTCGCGGCTCTGCCGCGAGTGCCGGGAGGCCGCCTCGTTCGGCGTGCAGGTCGGCGCGGTCAAGTTCGACCTGCCGATGGTGATCGAACGCAAGGACCGAATCGTGGCCGGCCTCGCCGGTGGTATCGCCAGCCTGCTCGAGCACGCACATGTCGACGTCCGCGCGGGTCACGCCCGGATCCTCGCGCGCGGTCAGGTCCAGGTCGGCGACGAGCGCGCGGAGGCGGCGAACATCCTGATCGCGACCGGGTCCCGCCCCGCGGTGCCGCCGATTCCCGGCATCGACTCCGGCCGCGTCATCGACTCGACGTCGGCCTTCGGCCGCACCGACATCCCGGCCCGGGTCGCGATCATCGGGGCAGGCTGTGTCGGGCTCGAGTTCGCGACGTTCTTCAGCGACGTCGGGTCGGAAGTGACGGTCTTCGAGGTGCTCCCGCGGATCGCCGCCGGGTGGGACCGCGATGTTGCTGACAGGCTCAGGAAGTCGCTGCAGCGACGCGGCATCACCTTCCACTTGTCGTGCCAGGTGCTCGGCATTGACGGCGGCGTGATCCGGTTCTCCGATGGCCAGGGTTCGAGCCGGACCTGCGAGGCTGACCGCATACTCAGTGCGACTGGGCGCGAGCCGGTCGTCGCTGACCTGGGTCTCGAAGACGTCGGAGTCGACTTCTCGGCCGGCGGCGTGCGGATCACCGACCATGGCAACACCAACGTGCCGGGGATCTGGGCATGCGGCGACGTCACGGGCAGGCACATGCTCGCGCACGTCGCCAGGCGCGAGGGAATTGTCGCCGTCGACAACATGTTCTCCCGGCCCAGCCGAATGCGTTATGACGCTATTCCGGCCGTCATCTACACTCATCCGGAGGCCGCTTCGGCTGGTCGCAACGAGGAACAGCTGAAGGCGGCGGGCATCGGTTACAAGAAGACGACGGTGCCGATGAGTATCGCGGGGCGGTTCCGAATCGAGAATGAGCAGGAGAATGGCTTTCTCAAGCTGCTGACCGGTGCCGCCTACGGCGAGCTTCTTGGCGTCCATGCCCTCGGTGATCTGTCGAGTGAATTCATCGTCGCCGCCTCGGCGCTGATCGAGTCCGAAGTGTCTGTCAAGCATGCGGCCGAGGTCGTCTTCCCGCATCCGACCGTATCCGAGGCGCTGCGCGAGGCAATTCGCCGCGCCCGAGACGAGGGAGAGTCATGACGAAGGCACTGGTGATCAAGCCCGAGGATGCCTTCTCTCGGGGCACGATACATTTCCACGATATTCCGATCAATACTTATAGCAAGACGATCGAGGAGGAGTTCTCGCGCTACACGGCGGATGATTTTCTGGCGATCTGGCGAGAAATGTGCGTGATCCGAGAATTTGAAGCAATTCTTAATGAGATTAAGACCAAGGGCGCTTACCGGGACGTCGCCTATCAGCACCTGGGGCCGGCGCATCTTTCGCTCGGTCAGGAGGCCGCGGCCGTGGGCATGGCATTCGCGCTGAGCCCGCAAGACCATATATACGGGTCGCACCGGAGCCATGGCGAGATCCTGGCCAAGGGCTTTTCCGCAATCCGCCAGCTCAGCGAGGACGAGCTTGTCGATATCATGCGATCGTATCGCGGCGGCGCTGTACTGGCCCCGGTTGAGAAGAGGCACAGCGGGCCGGTCAGGAAACTAGCCGAGCGTTTCTTCGTTTACGGTGCCTACAGCGAGATCTTCGCCCGAGAGACCGGATTCAACCGCGGACTCGGCGGCTCGATGCATGCGTTCTTCAAGCCTTTCGGGATCTACCCGAATAACGCGATCGTCGGCGGCTCAGGATCGATCGCGCCCGGGGCGGCGCTGTACAAGAGGGTGAACCGCCAGCCCGGGATCGTGGTCGCCAACATCGGTGATGCCTCCTTCGGCTGCGGCCCGGTCTGGGAAGGCATCACGTTCGCCAGCATGGACCAGTACCGGAAGCTGTGGGACGACTCACTGGGCGGCGGCCTGCCCGTCATCTTCAACGCGATGAACAATTTCTACGGCATGGGAGGCCAGCCCGAGGGGGAGACGATGGGCTGCCAGTTCATCGCCAGGATCGGTGCCGGAGTCAACCCGGAGCAGTTGCACGCCGAGCGCGTCAACGGCTATGACCCGCTCGCGGTGATCGATGCCTTCCTCAGGAAGAAGGAGATACTCAGGTCCGGTCGCGGCCCCGTGCTGCTCGACACGATCACCTACCGGACCTGTGGTCATTCGCCCTCCGATGCCTCGAGTTACCGCACGAAGGAAGAGGTCGGGCTCTGGCGTGACGCCGACTCGCTGCTGTCCTACCGGGACCGGATCATCGAGAGCGGCGTGCTCGGCGCCGACCTGCTCGCCGACGCTGAGCGGGACGTCAGGGAGATGGTCTTCGACGGGTTCAGGCTCGCAGCCGACCTGGCAGCCAGTCCCCGGGTTCCGCTGGATTCGGAGCTGATCGGCAGCGTGATGTTCTCGAACGCCCGGGTGGAGAAGCTGGCGGACCGGCCGCCCGAGCTGGCGCAGGACCTCTCGGACAACCCTAGGGTCAGGCAGATCAGGGGCAAGAGCCGCACCGCTTTCGCCGACGGCAATCGCCTGCCGGCATTGAAGGTCTTCAATATTCGCGACGGCATATTCGAAGCCATGCTGCATCGCTTCGCGATCGATCCGACCATGATCGCGTTCGGCGAGGAGAACCGGGACTGGGGCGGCGCCTTCGGCGTCTACCGCGGCCTCACCGAAGCGCTGCCGTATCACCGGCTATTCAACGCGCCGATATCCGAAGCCGGCATCGTCGGCGCGGCCGTAGGTTACGGAATGGAGGGTGGCAGGGTTGTCGCCGAGCTGATGTACGCCGATTTCATGGGCCGGGCTGGCGACGAGATCCTCAATCAGCTGCCGAAGTGGCAGGCGATGTCCGGCGGGCTGCTGACGATGCCCGTGGTGCTCAGGGTATCCGTCGGTGATAAGTATGGCGCCCAGCACTCGCAGGACTTCACCGCAATCGCGGGGCACATTCCCGGCCTCAAGGTGGTGTACCCGGTGACACCATATGACGCTAAGGGCATGATGAACACCGCCCTCGCCGGGACGGATCCGGTCGTCTTCTTTGAAAGCCAGCGGCTCTACGATATCGGCGAGTTGTTTGTTCCTGGCGGCGTACCGGAAGGCTATTACGAGATCGCCCTGGGTGAACCTGCAGTCAAGCGCAGCGGAAAGGACCTGACTCTCCTCACCCTCGGGCCGGCGCTCTATACGGCAATCAGCGCAGCCGAGGAACTTGCCAGGCGCTTCGATCTGTCGGCTGAGATAGTGGACCTTCGCTCCGTGAACCCGCTGAACTACGACCTGCTTGTGGAGTCGGTACGCAAGACCGGAAAGGTCCTTCTCGTCAGCGAGTCCGTGGAGCGAGGAAGTTTCCTGCAGACCGTCGCGGCAAACCTGAGCCAGATCTGCTTCGATGACCTCGACGCACCCCCGGTAGTGGTTGGCTCGAGAAACTGGATTACGCCGCCGGCGGAACTTGAAGCTATGTTCTTTCCGCAGCCTGGATGGTTGCTCGATGCCATTCACGAGCAAATACTGCCGCTCCGCGACTACCGCGCGACGACCAGCCGGACGCTAGGTGAGCTGATGCGGCGCGCGCGGCTCGGGATCTGATCGCGCGCGGAGGTCCATGAAAGAGGGGACTTCCGACTCTGTGGGCACCCTTAGCCGGAAGAGTGTGCTTGAGCATAGGACTACGGCATAACACCTGGTTTGGCCACTTGGAACGGAGCGCGTCATGTTCAAGCGCACACGTCGCCGGGACGCAGAGGTTTACCACCTTCCCGGCCGCGACTTCCTCCTGTGCATCGGCCCGAACAACAGCGACGCGAAGAACATCGCGCTGGGCGTCGCGGTCTTCCCCGGCGGCTCCGCACCGCCAGGCCACATCCACCCCGCGGAGGAGGAAGTCATCTACATCGTGTCCGGCCACGGCGAGCTTGTTACTCCCGAGGGGACAGCGGAGCTTGAACCTGGCGTCACCGTCTACATCCCGGCCGGCCTGCACCACGCGACCATCTCCCGCGGCCCCGAGCCGCTTGAGCTTGTGTCCGTCTTCTCACCGCCAGTGATTCCTGGCTCGTACGAAGCGTCCAGGCCATGAATGCCAGCCCGCCTGGCATCGCCGAGCTTGACGAGCTCGCCAGGCAGGCGCGACGCGAGATGGTCAAGGCCATCGCGCACGCTAAGGGCGGCCACCTGGGCGGCCCGCTCTCGGCAGCTGACGTCCTCACAGCGCTGTACTTCCGGGTGATGAACATCCGCGCGGAGCAGCCGGACTGGCCGGACCGGGACCGGTTCATCCTGTCCAAGGGGCACAGTTGCATCGCGCTCTATGCCGTCATGGCGCTCCGCGGCTACTTCCCGGTGGCGGAGCTCAGCACCTTTGACGACATCAACTCGCGGCTGCAGGGACACCCGGACATGAAGACCCTGCCTGGGCTTGACATGTCCAGCGGGTCACTCGGGCTCGGCTTCGCGGCCGGCGTCGGCATCGCGCTTGGCGCGAAGCTTGCCAGCCGGGACTTCACGACCTTCGTCATGGTAGGCGACGGAGAGTGCAACGAAGGCATCGTCTGGGAGTGCGCCCACATCGCGCAGCGCTACGCGCTTGACAACCTGATCGTCGTCGTCGACCAGAACCAGCTGCAGCAGTTCGGCTGGCGTGCCGACGGCACCGGCACACGCCAGCCACCGTACGGCAAGCAGGAGCTGAGGGACCGCTGGGCGGCGTTCGGCTGGGCGGTCGCCGAAGTCGACGGGCACGATATGGCGGCCATCGTGCAGGCACTCGCCGATGCCAGAACCGTACGCGGCCGGCCGGTGGCGCTGATCGCCCACACCGTGAAGGGCAAGGGCGTCTCCTTCATGGAAGGCAACTTCATGTGGCACAGCCGGATCCCCACCGACGAGGAACTGGCCGCGGCGCTCGCCGAGCTCTCCGGCACAAGCGTCCAGATGGCGGAGGCGTGACATGGCGGCGTATCCAGGCAAGACGCTGTATCCAGGCAAGACCCTGCATCCAGGCAAGACGCTGCGGCCAGGCAAGGCGGCGCGGGTCGTGTTCGGCGAGGTCATGACGGAGCTGGCGAACCAAGACCCGCGCATCCTGGTGCTGGACGCAGACGTGGGAGTCTCGACCGGGGCGGCCGCGTTCGAGACCGCCCATCCTGACCGTTTCCTTCAGATGGGAATCGCTGAGCAGGGCATGCTCGGGGTCGCCGCTGGCCTGGCGACGCTCGGGTTCGTCCCGGTGGTCTCGGCTTTCTCCTGCTTCTCCGTCGGCCGGGCTTTCGATTCGATCCGCGTCCTGATCGCCCAGCCTGGGCTCAGCGTGAAGATCACCGGCGGCTATGCCGGCCTGCTGACCGGCATGACCGGCAAGACCCACCAGATGTTCGACGACGTCGCCATCATGCGCACCCTGCCGAACGTGTCGGTACTCGCGCCCGCCGACGAAGTGGAGACCGCTCAGGCCATCCGGGCGATGATCGCAACGGACGGGCCGTTCTACATCCAGCTCACCCGGGAAGCTTCGCCGGTTCTGTTCCCCTCGGACTACCGTTTCGAGATCGGCCGGGCGGTCAGGGTCAGGGACGGCTCGGACGTGACGCTCGTCAGTACCGGTGTCCAGACCACCCGGGTCTATCAGGCGGCCGAGATCCTGGCGGGCCGCGGGACGGAGGCGACGGTCCTGCACGTCCCGACCATCAAGCCGATCGACGAGGAGGGCATTGTCGAGGCGGCAAGCGCCAGCGGCCTGGTCGTCGTGGTCGAGGAGCAGTCCGTGCTCGGCGGGCTCGGCGGGGCTGTCGCCGAGGTGCTGTCGAGCCGTTATCCGGTGCCGGTCAGGCGGCTCGGCTTGCCGGACATCTACGGCGAGAGCGGCCCCAACGAGGCGCTGCTCGACAAGTACCGGCTGTCCGCGGAGGCGGTCGCCGAGGATGTCCAGGCCTGGCTCAGGCAGCAGCCAGCCGGGCGGCGGCCAGCCGATCTCGAGGGAGCTGACAGGCGATGAAACGGGTCGGTCACTACATTGATGGCAGGCAGACACCGGGCAGCTCGGACCGGGCTGGTCCGATCTTCGACCCGGCGACCGGCGAGCAGACCGGCGAGGTCGTCTTCGGATCGGCCGCGGACGTCGACGCGGCCGTCGCCAGCGCGGCCGCGGCGTTCCCGCGGTGGCGCGACGTGCCGTTGTCGCGCCGGAGCGAGATCCTCTTCACCATGCGGGACCTGGTGCGCGGCCACGCGAAGCAGTTGGCCGAGGCGATCACGAGCGAGAACGGCAAGGTGCTCTCCGATGCCGAGGGAGAGGTACTGCGCGGCCTGGAGAATCTCGAGTTCGCCTGCGGCATACCGAGCCTGGCCAAAGGCGAGCATTCCGAGCAGGTCGCCCGCGGCATCGACGTCCATTCGGCCAGGTACCCGCTTGGGGTGGTCGCTGGTATCACCCCGTTCAACTTCCCGGTCATGGTGCCGCTCTGGATGTTCGCCAACGCGATCGCCTGCGGAAACTGCTTTGTGCTCAAGCCATCGGAGAAGACCCCGTCCGCGTCCATGCTGCTTGCTGACCTGTGGCAGCAGGCCGGGCTTCCGGCTGGTGTCTTCAACGTCGTCCATGGCGACCGGGAAGCGGTCGACCGGCTGCTCGCTCATCCGCTGGTTGCCGCGGTGTCTTTCGTCGGATCCACCCCGGTGGCACGGCACATCTACGCGACCGCGGCGGCGTCAGGCAAGCGGGTGCAAGCCCTGGGCGGCGCGAAGAACCACATGATCGTGCTGCCCGACGCCGACCTCGACATGGCCGCCGACGCCGCCGTGTCGGCCGGATATGGCGCGTCGGGTGAGCGCTGCATGGCCGTCTCGGTCGTGACCGCGGTCGGGAACGTGGCCGATCCGCTCGTCGATGCGATCCTCGCCCGCCTGGGCAAGGTGAAGGTCGGCGCGGGGACCGACCCCGGCGCCGAGATGGGCCCGCTGGTGACCCGCGAGCACCGCGACCGGGTGGCCGCCTATCTTGACGTCGCCGCGGCGCAGGGCGCCGTCGTGGTGGCCGACGGGCGTGATCAGGTCACCGCGGACGGCGGTTTCTTCCTCGGACCCTGCCTGGTCGACCACGTGCGCAGCGACATGCCCATCTACCAGGACGAGGTCTTCGGCCCCGTGCTGTCCGTGGTGCGGGTACCCGGTTACGACGACGCAGTCAAGCTGGTGAACGAGAACAGGTACGGCAACGGTGTTGCCATCTTCACCAGGGATGGCGGTGCGGCGAGCAGCTTCCAGCATCAGGTCAACGTCGGCATGATCGGGATCAACGTGCCTATTCCGGTCCCGGTCGCGGCGTACTCGTTCGGCGGGTGGAAGGACTCGCTCTTCGGGGACCTGCATATGTACGGGCCTGATGGCATCCGCTTCTATACCCGGGGCAAGGTGGTCACCACCCGCTGGCCTGACCCGGCCACCAGCAGCGTCGATCTCGGCTTCCCGCGGACGAGATGACGATCGCGGGCGGTGCGCCGATGGCCACCATTGTGCTGATCGGCACGCTCGACACCAAGGGCGCGCAGTATGAGTACGCCAGGAAAAGGCTCCGTGAGCTTGGCGTCGAGACCATCCTGATGGACGTGGGCACCGGTGGGCCGCCGTCCGTTATGCCTGATATAACAGCCGCGCAGGTGGCTGAGGCGGCCGGATCCCGGCTCGCCGAGATGACTGACCGCGGCGATGCGGTGGCGGCGATGGCCCTGGGTGCCGAGGTGACCTGCCGCAGGCTTTTCGCGACCGGGCGGCTGGACGGGCTGATCGCGCTCGGCGGCTCCGGAGGTACCCACATCGCCACCCGGGCCATGCGAGCGCTGCCCATCGGGGTCCCGAAGGTCATGGTGTCGACCATGGCCTCAGGAAACGTCCGCCCCTATGTCGATCTCTGCGACATATCGATGACCTACTCGGTCGTCGACATCGAGGGGCTGAATCCGATCCTGGAGCGGATAGTCGCGAACGCGGTGGCGTCTGTGGTCGCCGCGGCGCGGGTCAGGCTGCCAGGGCGCCAGGCCAGGCCGCTGGTCGGCGCGAGCATGTACGGCGTCACCACTCCCGGCGTGACCCGGGCCCGCGGTCGGCTCGAACAGCGTGGCTACGAGGTCGTCGTCTTCCACGCCAACGGCAATGGCGGCCGCTCGCTCGAGGCGCGAGCGCGCGCCGGGTCCCTGGTCGGCGTCCTCGATCTGACGACCACCGAACTCGCCGATGAGCTTGCTGGCGGCGTTGCGTCGGCCGGACCTGACCGGCTGGCCGCGGCAGCGCAGGCGGGGCTGCCGCAGGTCGTCTCGTTTGGCGCCCTTGACATGGTCACTTTCGGACCGCGCTGGACGCTGCCGGAGAAGATGCGGGGCCGGAACCTGCACGTCCACAACCCGGCCGTGACGCTGGTCCGGACGACGCCGTACGAGTGCCGCGAGCTCGGCCGCACGATCGGGCGCAAGCTCTCTCTCGCCGTGGGGCCTGTTGAGGTGTTCGTACCGCTCCGGGGTGTTTCGCAGATCTCGGTCAAGGGCGGCCCGTTCTACGATCCCGATGCCGACAGTGCGCTGCTCGACGGGTTGCACGAGACACTCTGCCCGTCGGTAGAGGTGCACGAGCTCGACATGGACATCAACGATGAGGCGTTCGCGCTGGCGGCCGCCGACCGACTGCACGAACTCATCCAGGCAGTGCAGGCGTGACACATCAGCGGAGGACTAATGTGCTGCAGGGAGGTCCGGCTCGCCCCCTACAGCTACATCTGCGGCTACGGCGATCCGACCAGAGCGTCCGTTCTGTGGGACACGCTCCGCTGAGACCAGCGGCCGGCTGCGATCCGCCGGATGGCCGCAGAAACCTATGTCGCTGGCGCAGGTGGCTCTAGCTGGTCGCCCGGCGATCCCGGCCAGCCAGCCTACCGTCGCTGCGGCAATCCGGCCGATCCACCTTTATGCCGGACCTACGGCCGGTGCCGGAAAGTGCTGGAGGGCGGGTGCTGACGGGGCCGTTCACCGCGCGCCCTTAACGGCCCGTGACCTGCTCAGACGTACCGGCAGCGGGCCGCCCTCGATGAGTATGGGCTGATTGGCCTGGTGGGACGTCGGGCCCTGGGCGCGGACTCGGCCAGTATGACCAGCCCAGTCCGGTCCGGCCCGCGGGCCGGCGCGGTTTCGGCCGGTACTGCTAGTCAAGGCTGGCCAGGCGCGGGTCGCGAGGCTTCGGCGGGCCCCTACGCAGTGTCTTCAGCGTCGCGATGTCCTTTCGCTGGCCCGGCTCCCCGCCCGGGGTTTCCACCACGAACGTAACCCCGTCCGTCGCCGGGTGCTGCAGTAGCGCGCGAAACGCCGCGTTGCCGATTGAACCGCGGCCGATGTTCTCGTGCCGGTCCTTATTTGATCCGCATGGATCCTTGGAGTCGTTGGCGTGGACCAGCCGCAACCGGCCTGCGGCCACGCTGCTGAGCTCGGCGAGCAGACTGGCGACTCCGCCATCCGCGGTCAGATCGTGTCCGGCCGCGAACAGGTGGCAGGTGTCCAGGCACAGGTTCGCCCGCGGATGCCAGTCCAGGGCGGCCAGGTACGGGCCGAGGTCGCTGATCACCGCGCAGAGCATCTGGCCCTGCCCGGCCATCGGCTCAAGGAGCAGGTCAGGGCCGTCGTCGGGCAGCTTGTCGAGCAGCGGCGCCAGGGTGTCCTTCATCCGGCCGATCGCCGCCGCGCGGTCGGCGGTAATCGCGGAACCGACGTGAACAATGACGCCACGTGCCGCGAGCAGCTGGCCCCGCTCCAGGCAGTCCCAGAGCGAAGCGGCAGAACGCTCCCGTACCACAGCATCGGGTGATCCCACGTTGATCAGGTACGGGGCGTGCACGAACACCGGCAATCCGGTGGCGTTGACGTGCTGCCGCAGGGCGGCGGCCTGCTCGCCGTCGACGGGTCGCCGAATCCAGGCCCGCGGGTTGGTGACGAAGATCTGAATTGCCTCGGCGCCGACCGCGGCCGCGTATCGCAGGCTGCCGGTCGCGAGCCCGCCGGAGACCGGCGCGTGCGCTCCGATCGGCCGCCGCTGGGCGGCGGGCTGTTTCGGCATTCGCAAAGAGTACTGCCCGTTCACGCACGTGCTGGCGGGTCAGATCAGCGCCGGGAGTTCTCGGCAACTGTGGCTAAGAAATCTCCGCGCTGCTGGGGAGCTGCCACGCCGGTCAGGCCGAGTAGCTCCGCCGCCGCCAGACTGCTGGTGCTTGCCGCACTGAATGTCGCGAGGTAGACCTCGGCGGGAGGCCGCCAGACCGGCAGGCCCATCTCGACGACCACCCGGCGGCAGCCACCGGCTCAGTCCCCACGGCACCGTGCCCACGGCGATATTGGACGGTGGCACGAATTCGCCCGCGGAGGTCGTGCGCGCGGAGGTCGTGCCCGCTGAGCCTGTGCCCGCTGAGCCTGTGCCCGCTGAGCCTGTGCCTGAAGGGCTGGCCTGGCCGGTTGCCCGGGCGGTCCGCCGGGTGGCGGCTGCCCAGGTCCGCAATTCCGCTACCTGTGCCGCCGCCTCAAGCCGGGCGCCGGGGTCGCCGACGTCACTGGCCGGGTGGTCACCGAGATCTCGGTGGATCCGAACGGCGCGGCGAACCCGGTCGACCTGGTCCGCGGCGCGATCCTGACCGCCTCCTGCGGTGCCGCCGTGGCTCGCCGGAGGCGTTGCGCGCGTGCGTGATCGGTACGCCGGGCGTGCTCGATCCGCGCACGGGCGACCTGCGGCTGGCGGTCAACCTGCCCGCCTGGCATGAGGGGGTGCTCGCCGCCCTGCGGGA
>Ga0208044_1000147_pt1 | contig 65961 bp, 53 predicted proteins | sample Sb_taG_8_FD_187712 | JGI IMG/M metagenome (GOLD analysis project Ga0208044, IMG submission 187712) | Peat soil microbial communities from Weissenstadt, Germany - Sb_50d_c_BC metaG (SPAdes) (version 2) | ecosystem: Environmental > Terrestrial > Soil > Wetlands > Peat | place: Germany...
CGCGAACAGTATTGTTGTACTCGGCATTGCTCAAGCGGCGCAGCACCACGCGGCCGGGATCGCCAGCTCGCGCGCGTGCCTCTGCATCCAGCAGGTCGCGCACCCAGGCAACCAAGCGCTGGCGGTCAGCTGTCGGCGGCTGCGGGTTTTTCTTGGGAGGCATCTCGCCGTTTTCCAGCATTTCCAAAACGCCTTGCCAAACGCGGACATCCTTCCGCGCCAGATCCAGCGAGGTAAAGCGCTCCAGGTCGAGGTCGCCCTTGTGTTTCTTGGTGGAGTGACATTTGAGGCAATGCTGGGCCAGCAGCGGGCGGACCTGGTCGGCGTAGGTGCGGGCGAGTTCGGTAGGCGTGGATTCACCAGCCTCGCGGGCCGCTGCGAGCGCGCAGCCGAGCAGGACCAGGAACGCTCCCAGCGGGCGAAACCGAGTCCAACGTGAGTTTGAGGTGCTCGCCTGATCCATGATGATTTCCTTGGTGGCAGGCGGCCCTTGCTCGGGCAAGGAGTTTGGGGCGGCGCGGGCCACCAATTTCGCTCAATTTCCGTCGTTTGCTAGTCTTCCGGCACGAAGCCGGCCTGGCAGGCATAGGAGGCAGGATCGTTTCGCTCAAGACAATATGACATACGCATGCGCCTCTAGCAATCTTATTCCACTAGTCTGTTTTTGTCCGCGCAGTTGTCGAAGACTCCTATGACGGCGACACAGCCAACGCGGCGTGAAATGAAGGCTCGTCCATTGCCTTCGCGCGCCCACTGTCAGGTCCTTGGCAATCAAAAGTTGTGCAGGTCTTCGTCACGAACCCGCTAGCTATTGTGGAGAGGCCTTATCAACGTCCGATGGACATTCCGCGATCACTTTTTTGAGGTCGGCCAAAGCGTCATATATCTTCCCCTGTTAATCCGGCATCCTTCATAATGCCTCGTTGCGTTCCTGGTTTCAGATCCTTGTTTCCATGCACCGGCACGATGATCGTGATTGGGTTTCCTGCCCGCTGGAATGCCTGATGGCTGCCCTTTGAGCGGACCAGTATCCATCCTCGTTTCCTGAGAATTCGGCACATCCGCTTGCCGGAGACCGGCTTCACAGTTCGATCTCCTGCAACTCTGCGTCGGCCGATTCTTCCATGGTTTGCTTCTGCGTGCGCTCCGCAGTTACCTCGAGCCAGAGTTCGGCCGCTTCTTTGATATTCTGCATAGCTTCGTCACGCGTCTCGCCTTGCGACCGGCAACCAGGGAGGGCAGGCACGCTTACGGAGTACCCACCCACGGCTTCCGGGCGTATCAGTACCTTTAGCTTCATCGTCACCTCCTGTCTTGATTGTAGTCCAGTCAAGCCGGCCGTTCGACGTAGGCGTGCCTGGCTGCGAATCAGTCGTGATCGAAAAGTGAAAGCTGGCGCACCGACTGGGAGGTTGGCGGCGCGGTTATCGCCCATTGCGGCGCTAACTGTTGGATCAACACGCGGATCCGCTCCGCGTTCTCGGCCGCCTGGCTGCGATGACAATTATTGAATAGCAGCAATACCCGGTCCGTGGAAGCTTCCGCCTGGTTGATGGCGGTTATCCACTCCTTCAATGCCGCGTCGTCGTAGGAATAGTTGTAACGGTCGGCGTCGGATTGATACCAGTTGTCGGCATTGTGCGAATGGAACCGAACATAGATGTGCGGTCCCGACTGCACGAGGCCGCTCGGGTAGAGAGCGGGGATGTCGGGCACGTCGACCGCAACCAGGTCCGTTCTCAGCTCATGCAGCCAGGCCGGGACATCGGGAGCGGCCCAGGAGCGATAGCGGAACTCGACCGCCAAACCATACTCCCCGAATTCGTTGCTGAGCCTTTCAATCCAAGCCTCGTGTTTTTTCTCGCGGTGGATCGATTGCGGAAGCTGGCACAGGACTCCTTGCAGCTTGCCGCGCTGGCGCATTTGTTCGATGGCCAATTTGAACCCGGCCACGTCTTCGGTCCGCTCTTCGTGACTGATAGTGCGTGGCATCTTCACGATGAACTGGAAGCCGGCCGGCGTTCGGTCGGCCATGCGTGCGAGCATTATGGGTGTGGGCGGTCGATAGAAGGTGAAGTTCAGCTCAACCAGGGGAAAATGCTCGCAATAGTAGGCAAGCATTTTCTGCGTGCTGGTGCCCGGCGGGTAGAAGCCGCCCACCCAGTCGGGATAGGAGTAGCCGGAGGTGCCGATCCAAACTTGCATGTGCGGGGCCCTGAATAGGTCGCGTAGGACTTATCATTCTATCTTACGCGCGAGTACCCGCCTTCAGTGCATTCCCTGCGCAAATAGGCGTTCGATTCGCATTGCCGTGATCGTGATCACGCCGTATTGATCTTCGACTATGCCCTCGACCAGGTATGGCCCTATGCTCAGATAGGCGACGGGCGGGCAGGTGCCGGGAAACAATGTCACCTCGAACAGTCCCTCCGCGTCTTCCAGCGTCACGAACTGCATGTTTTCGCCGCGCTTCGTCGGCGCGTGCCGTGCCGTTGCCACAACGCCGGCAGCGCACACATGCCGGCCAATGTGCTGGGCCAGCGCCGTGCTGTGCACCAGCCCCGAAGGCAGCAGTGAACAGAACAAAGATGCCATCGGCGGGCCGACGACGAAGCCGAGCAGTTCCCACTCGTCGCGCAGCCGGCGTTCGACATCGTAATCGGCGGGCGACCAGTCCAGAGCAGGGCCCGCGCCGAAAAGGCCATCGCCAGGTTGTTGTTCCCGCAGGTCGGCCTCCAGAAAGAGAGCCGGCCGTGACCGGCCCGTGAAATCGAACGCGCCGCAGCGAATAAGGCGGGCCAGGGCTTCGGGGCCAGGCTGAATCCGGCGGCGGAAATCCGCGAGATCACGATAGGGACCGTGTTTCTCGCGCTCCGCCAGCATCGCTTCCCGTGCTTCCTCCTGTAGGCCGGCGATGACGGCCAAACCGGTGCGAATGCCTCCGTTCTCAATCGTGAACTCGCGCCCGGAGCGGTTGACACAAGGCAAAAGCACCGCAATGCCGGCCCGCTTGATGGCCTCGATGTAAACGCGGCGGGGATACATGCCCTGATTGTTGTTCAGGGCGGCGGTCCAGAACACCAGGGGCTGATGAGCCTTGCGCCGCGCTCCTTCCCAGGCGATCAGGCCGTAGCTGACGGCGTGGCTCTTGCAAAAAGAGTAAGCGTTGAACTTGGCAAGTTGCACCCACAGCGATTCCGCCGTGGGGCGTGCGACGCCGTTCTGCTGGCATGCCTGCAAAAACGCCCGCGACAGCGTGAGCGCCTCCGCATCGTCTACACATTTGGTGATCTGCTTCCGCCAGCGGTCCGCCTCGGTCGCCGAACAGTTGGTGAGCGCCTGCACGACCGCCAGGGCATCGTCCTCGTAGAGCATCAACCCACACGTCTCGCCCAGGACCGGCTCCAAAGAGGGATGCTCAAACTGCACCGGCTCCACGCCCCGGCGGCGGCGCACGAACAATTCCTTGCAGCCAATCGTCGCGGCCCCCGGCCGAATGAGCGCGAGGGCCTGGATGACGTCAACCAGGCCGCGGGGCTGCATCTGCGTCAGCAAGTGGCGCATGGCAGGCGATTCGAGCTGATTGACCCCCAGCGTGTTGCCGCGCTGCAAGAGTTCGACCGTCTGCGGGTCATCCTCGTCCGCCGGCAGAACCCCTCTCCCCTGAGTACAGGGGAGAGGGGAGAGTTCGTCCGATAGATTTTGGGCGAGCCGGCGCGCCTCGGTGACCGCAGACAGGGCCCGGTTGCCCAAAAGGTCGATCTTGACCAGGCCGACATGCTCGGCGGCGTCCTTCTCGAATTGAGTGATGACGACGCCCTTGGGAGCGCGCTGCAGCGGAGCGTAGTTTTCCACTGGTTCCGGCGTGAGCACGACGCCGCCGGGATGAACCGACAGGTGATGCGGCCTGCCCAGTAAACGTCGAGCATCCTCCAGGATGCGCGGCCAGCGCTCCGGCTCCAGCGGGAAGGATTTCGGCACGCGGCCCAGGGGACCGCCGCAGACCGGCTCGCCCAATGTCTCGACCCGCTCGTCCAGCGTCTCCAGGAGCGTGCTCACCTGCTCGGTGGACAGACCGTTTGCCTTGGCCGATTCCCGGAACGCTGCGCGTGGTTGCAGGAACGAATGCGAGCTGATCATCGCCGTGTGTTCGAGGCCAAAACGCTCGAACACCCAGGCGATCATGGCGTCGCGTATGCGCCAGTCGAAGTCGAGATCGATGTCCGGCAGATCCACCCGGCCGGCGTGCAGGAACCGTTCCATGGGCAAACCAAACCGGAGCGGGTTAACGTCGGTGATGCCGAGCAGATAGCAGACCAGGGAATTGCCGGCCGAGCCGCGCAGGGCAATGCCGTAGTTGCGCCGGCGTGCTTCGTCGGAAATCTCGGCGACCACAAGGAAGTAACCGGCCAGGTCGCGCAAGGCAATGACATGCAGCTCCTGCTCCAGGCGAGGCCGGGCGGCCGCGTCGTCGCTGCCCATGCGCTGGGTTAAACCGCGTTCGCACTGCTGGCGCAGATGATCGAGTGCATTGCAGCCTTCCGGCACGGGCGCGGGTGGAAAGATGAGGCCGCGCGGCAGCACGTCCGCTCGGCAGCGCTCGGCCAGAGCCTGCGCATTGACAATGCCTTCGACCAGGTCCTTGAAGCGCTGATAAAGGTCTTCGGCGTCGGCCAGGTGGTGAGCGGGGCTGATGCCCAGCTGGGCGGGAACCTGATCGAGGAGGCGCCCTTGCCGCACAGCCGTCAGCAGGCGCAGCGCAGTGTGTCCTTCCGGGCCGGCAGCATGCGCAGCCACGCTGGCGACCGGCTTGATCCCCAAACGATTGCCCGCCTCGAGCAACCGGCGCTCCTGCGCCGCCGAACGCCCCGGCCGGATGACTTCCAACCACAGGCGCGGCCCGAACGCCTCGAACAGGGGATCAAGCAGCTCGACATCGTCGGCCAGGGCATGCAAACCTTCTGCATTGTCAATCAGCATGCCAGCCAGGGAAGGCGGATCGTGCAGATGCAGCCGGCTGAGGATGCGGCAGAGACTGTGGTAGCCGGCCGGTTCGGCAATGAGTACTGTGCAGCGCCGCCCACGGTGGCGCAGACAAGCCCCCAAAATCGGCCGCACGCCATGCCGTCGCGCAGCCTCGGTGAAGGGGACTGCCCCGTACAAGTTGTTCGTATCGGTCAAAGCCAGCGTCGTGTAGCCGCATGCAGCTGCACGTTGGAGCAGAGCTTCGGGTCCATCCACTCCCTCCAGAAGCGAATACCAGCTGTGCACGTGCAGGGCGACGCCGCAAGGTTTCGACATGGTTTACAGCTGCAACAAGGCCGGTCCGCAGCTGGGAAAGTAGGGGCCGGCGCATCAATAGTGTTCTAATGTATATGCTTATGGCGGGAGAAATGTCAAGTTTGCCGGCAAACGGTTAGGGCTAGGAAAATACAGAAATACCGCTTGACGGCGGGGTCTCGAACGGTAGAATCGGAAATAAGACAGTCAGTCTGTCTGTCTGTCTGTCTGTCTGTCTAATAAAAAGGATCGTTGCCGATGAAGCTGGACCAGATCACCGACGTGGAGCTTTCCATCCTTCAAGTCCTCTGGGAACGCGGGGAGGCGACGAGCCGAGAACTCACCTCTGCGCTGTACACAGAAGCGACGGACCCCAAGATCGCGACGGTGCAAAAGCTCCTTGAGCGGCTGGAAGCGAAGGGGTGCGTCCAGCGGGACCGCCGGGAGCGGGCGCATCGATTTCGCCCGCGTGTAAGCCATGATCAGTATCTCCGTAGTCGTCTGAAAGCTCTTGCCGACCGGCTCTGTGGCGGTGCCCTAGTGCCGCTGGTGACAACGCTGCTGCGCTCCGAGGCGATTCCTCGCAACGACCGTGAGCAGCTCCGCAAGCTCATTGGCGAACTGTGGTCGTAGAAGAAGGCCGGCTACCTTGGCTCAGAATTGGTGAGGACTGTCATGCACACCTTCTGGGAAATCATAGTCAGCAACTCCCTCGTGGTTACTGTCCTGGCCGTGGTCATTGCTCTCCTGGGCCGGATGTGGAAAAATCCCGCGGGGCTGCATCTTCTCTGGGTAATGGTGCTTCTGAAGTTCGTCACGCCGCCGCTGGTCATCCTCCCTGTTCCCCTGACGGCGAACCTCCAGTCCCCCGCGCCCGAACAGCAGAAAGCCGGGCAGCGCAGCGCCGATCGACCGTCTGTCGAGGTTTCCAGAGAAGACGAAAATGCTTCCGTCGGTCTGGGCGGGCAGGAACATCGCGCCTCGGACGATAGAGACTTTCCTCGGAGTGTGGCCCCTGTCGACGTTGCCTCTGCCGTCGCAGACCGGCAGGGGCTGTCGTGGATGACCGTTTTGACCTGGAGTTGGGTCGTCGGCATCGCCCTGTTCGCGTCCGGACAGGCTTGCCGCATCCTGCGCCTTCGGAGACTGCTACGTGGCGCCCTCTCTGCTCCTCCCACCATCCTCAGCATGGCAGAAGAGATCGGCAGACGGCTCGGTCTGAGCTGGACGCCCGAGGTTCTGATGGTGTCTGTTCGATTGTCGCCGATGGTCTGGTGGCTTGGCGGCAGGCCCCGTTTGGTTCTTCCCGCCGCGCTGTTCGCACGGCTGGACGCGGCAGCCCAGGAAGCGATTGTCGCTCATGAACTGGCTCACATTCGCCGCCGAGATCACTGGATCCGGCTGCTCGAACTGACCATCAGCACGCTCTTCTGGTGGCATCCCGTGGTCTGGTGGGCCTGTCACGTGCTCCGAGAACTGGAAGAGCACTGCTGCGATGGCGTGGTCCTCGCCGCCGTGCCGCACGGCGGCAGGGCGTATGCCACGGCTCTGGTGGATACGTTAGATTACCTGTCCGAACAGTCGATGGCCCTGCCTCCCGTAGCGACAGGCGCGAACTCGGTCGTCTCGTTATCAAGGAGAATCAAGATGTTGAAAAATCCGGTCCCCGTCAGGCCTTTCACCGTTGGTCGCCTCTTGCTCTTGCTGGCCGTGGCAGCCGTGCCGATGGCCGTGGCCTTCGCCGCCAAAACTTCCCCGGCAGACGACGATCCCCGTTCAGGTGATCCCAAGCAAGATCAGGGACGGGACTCCATTGTGGCGCAGGCTGATAAGAACAAGGGAATAGGCCAACCGGCCGTTGCCAAGCCGTCAGGAACGGATAGCCCGGCAAAGGACCAGAAGAGGGAGACCCGGCAACTCGAGACTTGGCGAATAGCCATGAATCTTCAGGCCTCGAATCTGTTGCCGTCCGCAGTGCAATGGGCTGTCTGCGACAGGGACCCGGTCCCAGGCTTCAAGGCCCGAATCAAGAAGTTTCACGGGATTTACCAAGAGCAATTGAGAGAAGCGGAAAACGATGCCGCGAGTGAGGATAAACGCAAAGGATGGACATCGGTGCAGTGGGACTGGGGTTTCAAGGAAATCCCGGGAGATCGTCTCTATCTACTGACCTCAGATAATCCCAATGGGGGGCAAACGTCGAACGAACAAGACGGCAAGAAATGGATTGTGACAAAGGTCAGGATGACCAAGGGAAAACCGGTGTGCTGGTGCATCCCGGTGGAAGTGAAGTACGGCGAAGAGACCAAGGTGACGCTGACGGATAAGAATGTGTTCGATCTGGGATCCGCTGCTAATAGCGCGATGCGAGAAGCTGCAACCTCGACAGAATCTAATAAGAAGATCGCGGAAGGGTTTCGCAGGACCTGGCGGATCCAATTGATTCTTCGGGTCCCCGGCTCGGCGCCGGTCGAAGTGACCTATGCCATCTTCGATGAGGACCCCATCCCTGGATTCAAGGCATCCGTCAAGAAATGGCAGGCCAACCGAAAAGCGGCTCGGCTCGAAAACGAGGCGGTGAAGGGAGTCGAACGCCAGGAAGCGATGGCCACGAACTGGGATGCGGTCATCTTCAGGAAAATACGTGGGGATCGTCTCTATCAGCTAAAATCAAGTCGTTTTGCCACATTGGCCTCGAACGAGTCGGATGGCAAGAAATGGATCGTGACAAAGGTCGTAGAGATCAAGGGAAAATCGGTCTGCTGGTGCCTTCCGGTGGAAGTGAAGACCGGCGCTGCGATCAAGGCGACACTGGCCGAGGACAATGTGTTCGATCTGGGATCCGCTTTTGACGGCGCGCTGCGAGAATCAGAATCGAAGAACTGATGTGCGTGGTGCCGCGCTGAATGGCCGTCTATGGGTCCCGACTATCACCAGGCGCATCAGAATTGTGCCACGTTGGTTATCTTCATCTGCGACCCTGAAGCTAGCTTGCGCGAAGCGCCTGCCTTGGAAAGTGCCCGGTCATCCCGAGAGGGTGACTTCGAGGTGCGCAGCATTATCGCGGCTCCGTGAGCGCAGCGATGAGTCCTGGAGTGAGCAAAAGGCCTGATCCGCAATCAGTTTGTACCGCCAGAGTCGCTGGACGACTGGTTGCCGCGGCGGCCGCCGCGCCGACCACCGCCGGAATCACCCTTGCCGCCGTGTGAATGGCTTTCCGAATCCCCTTGATAAGACTTGCCGAGCATATCGAATTCGTATTTGGAGCCGACCAAGAAATGCTGCGTATGCCCGTCGCTTCTGAGCCACCACAGGGCGATTTCCGAGTCCTTGGAGGATCGGGTCAGTGGTGTGCCATCGGCAAACTTGGCGCGGAAATCGGCAGGCGAGACGCGCCTCAGCAGCGCCGGCCCGACTACCTCCGCTTCCCCAGTCGACGAGGTCACAAACGTGAAATTACGCTGGCCTCGCGCCAGCGGCAATTCGTCGTTCACCTTCACGTCCGCTTTGACGAAGCCGCGAAAGCCGACCGGAAGTACCAATTCCACGAACGGCCGGGGCTCCGCATAGACGTCCACAACGAAATTGGCAGGCCGCTTCTCAACGGTCTCGAACCAGCCCGCCGGCTGGATGGCTTCCACGGCTGACACCGGCACATACTTATCCTCGAACATGTACCCCTTGGCGGTCACGCTCACCGCGATGCCGGATTCTCCGTACGGCGCGGCTCGCAATCGAGCAATGCCGCTCTCTCCTGTGCTGCTGTATGAATCCGAAGGTGCAAAAGTGGGCTCCGTAGTTGGATATGAGATCTTCACTTCCGCTCCGGGAATCGGCTGTTGCGTCTCCGCATCCCTGGCCATCACCACCACCGGCCGGTACTGATGAAAGCCCTGGCATCCCGGCATCATTGCCAGCAGCAGAGCGGCAGAGCAGAGCCCGGAGCAAATCCCTCGGAGCTTCGCCTCTGCCGTTTGCTTGTGCGCGCCTATCTTCATGACCTACGCCTCCATGCCATGGAACATATGCGGATCGTCCCTCGATTCGTCAATCTCAGATGGCGCAAAATCTGAATCGATCGAAAACTGCCGGCCTGCAAATCTGAGGTACGGAAAAGGAGGGCAAAAGAAGAGGGCCTGGTTGAAACGGAAAACCGTCGCGCTTCAAGGGATGGGCGGAAGGGGCAAGCCAGGGAGGGTTGCTCAATCCGCGTGAGGCAGCGAAGCCCTGAGCCGTCTAGAATACTCCCCAGGCTGGTTGTCGAAGGAGTTGAAAAGGAGAGCATGTCATGCATCGATGGGTGTTCTTGTCTGTACTTGGTTTGCTGGCCGTCGCGGTATTGGGATTCTGGCGGACAGAAACAACCGGTGCGCCGCCTGGGCCGGACCAACGCATCGCCGCGCATTTTTCTTCGCCGCCTGAGGACGGCAAGCTGAATATCCTCTGCTTTGGAGCCCACCCCGACGATTGCGAGCTTCGCGCCGGCGGCGTGGCCATGCTGTGGGCTGCCCAGGGACACCACGTCAAGTTCGTCTCGGTGACGAACGGAGATATCGGCCACTGGCGCGATGCGGGAGGACCGCTGGCGAGGCGGCGCAAGGCCGAGGTGGAGCATGCTGCAAAGATTCTGGGGATCACCACGGAGGTCCTGGACAACCATGATGGGGAGTTGATGCCGACGATCGAGAACCGCCGGGCCATCACGCGTCTGATCCGGGAGTGGCGCGCCGACATCGTCATGAGCCATCGCCCCAATGACTATCATCCCGACCACCGTTACACGGGTGTTCTTGTGCAGGACTCCGCATTCATGGTCACGGTGCCGCACTTCTGCCCGGACGTGCCTCCGCTCAAGGCCAATCCTGTTTTTCTCTTCTATCCTGACGCGTTTCAGAAGCCCAACGCATTTGTGCCGGATATCGCCGTGGCCATCGACACTGTCATCGAAAAGAAACTCGATGCACTCGACACGCTGGAATCGCAGTTCTACGAGGGTGGCGCGTTGGGGTCTGCGGAGCTAATTCCCAGTGAACCGGCAAAGCAGCAAGAACGCCGCCGCCAGGTGCGCGCGAACCATGCCGCGCGTTTTCAGGCAGCTGCCCAGCGCTTTCGGAACAGGTTGGCTGACTGGTACGGCAAGGACAAGGCCGAGGCTGTCCAATATGCGGAGGCGTTCGAAATCTGCGAGTATGGCCGCCGGCCTGACCAAAAAGAGCTAGCGCGGCTCTTCCCGTTCTTCGCGAAGTAGCAGCACGGTTGTAAGGGGGTGCTGTCTTGCACTCAGGGGCGCGCCTTATATGACCGTGTGCGATTCGGCAGTAGGTCAGGTTTCCAACCTGACCGGACAGGTTAGGAAACCTGTCCTACGCCCCTGCCGAATTACGCGCAGTGATATAACCTGAATCACGCGAGGATTTGCGGTATCACATGTCCGTGCACGTCGGTGAGGCGTCGATCGATGCCGTCGTGGCGGAAAGTGAGCTTCTCGTGGTCGATTCCCAGAAGGTGCAAGACGGTTGCGTGGATGTCATAGACCTCGGTCGGATTCTGGCGGTCGAGCGGTTTGTAGCCCAACACGTCGCTGGGCCCATAGCTGATGCCGCCCTTGATGCCGCCGCCGCAGAGCCAGTTCGTGAACACATAGGGGTTATGATCTCGGCCCTTTCCCCCTTGCGAGGAGGGCATCCGGCCGAACTCGGTCGTCCAGAGGATGACGGTGTCGTCGAGCAGGCTACGCTGCTTGAGGTCCTTGATCAGTGCCGCAGCACCGCGTGCCATGCCGATGGCCAGCGGCCCGTGGTCGCGCTGCACATCCTCGTGTGAATCCCAGTTGCGCCGCGGAAAACCATTGTCGTTGCCGGACCAGATCTGCACGAAACGGACGCCGCGTTCCAAGAGACGCCTTGCAACCAGGCACTTACGGCCAAAATAGTCCGCTTCCTCGAGCGCATTGATCTCCTTGTCGAATGCCTTCTTGCCGTGGTCCAGGCCGTACATTTTGAGGATGTGCTCAGGCTCCTTGGAGAGATCGAGTGCCTCGGGAGCGGCCAGCTGCATGCGCGCGGCCAATTCGTAGCTGCGGATGCGCGCGTCCAGCTGATCGTCCCCGGGGCGCGCTGCGGCATGTTTCCGGTTGAGCTGGTTCGCGAGCGCAATGCCCGCGGCATCACTGCCTCGTGTGATGAACGTGCCTTGCTTGGCGGGAAATAGATCGGAAATAGGATTGAGCGCGCCCGGGTAAATCACGGTGCCTTGGTGCTGCGCTGGCAGGAAGGCGCTGTCCCAGTTTTTGGAACCATTGGACGCCAAACCGCGGTGGTCGGGCAGGACGACAAATGTGGGCAGGTTCTCGTTCATGCTGCCCAGGCCATAGCTGACCCAGCAGCCCATGCCGGGGAACCCGGGACGATTGAAGCCGGTCGCTTGCAGCAGCGTGCCCTGGCTATGGACTCCAGTTTTGCCGACGACATTATGGATGAAGGCAATGTCGTCGACCACCTCGCCGAGCGGCGCGACCACGTCGCTGAGCATTTTGCCGCACTTGCCGTAGGGCTTGAAGTCCCAAACCGGCCGCAGCCACGGGCCCAGCCCATCCTGGAACGCCTCGACCGGCTCGCCGAAATTGGAAGGCTGGCCGTGCCGCTTGATGAGCTCGGGCTTATAGTCGAACAGGTCGATGTGGCTAGCGGCGCCGGCCATGAACAGGTGCACGACCCGCTTGGCCCCGGGCCTCCTCTGCCCGTCCGCGGCAAGCAAACCGTGAGAGCCGAGCAAGCTAGCAAGCGCGATCCCACCCAACCCTCCGCCGGAGGTCCAAAGAAACTCTCGTCGATCCATCAAACCCGACTGGAGCTGGGACCTGTGGAATGGAGAATTGTTAGCTGGCATGGCGGCGACTTCCTTTAGGCGCGGTTCCCGTGGCTATATGACGGTGCGTAATTCGGCAGCATTTGTGGGGCCCGTTTTCAACGTGCTGGCCGGCGTCTGGGCACGTTACAAACGTGCCCCACAAACCCCAGCAGCCGATTCACGCACGGCCATATAGTCAGCTTCTCAATCCACAAAAATGAACTCATTGAGATTGAGGATCACTCTGCAGGTGTTGGACAAGCCGTACTGCTTGGTGTACGCGACCAACGGCGAAAGCTCATCGGGTTTTGGCAATCGGTCCAGCGCTAGCCGAAACGCAGTCGTCACCTGATCGGCTGTATCACCGCCAGCGCGGGCCACACGCTCGGCGAAATGTTTGGCCATGACGACGCTTAGTTGATCGTTCAAGAGGGCGAGAGCCTGCAGCGGCGTGATCGTCTGGTTCCTCTTATCCACTAGCATCGACGGATCGGCGCAATCGAGGGCGGTCATGAACGGCTCTTGTTGCGAGCGCACCAGGAACCGATACACTGAACGCCGTTGGGTTTTAGGATCGTCAGGATCGTGCAGACCATATTCATAGTGGGGCGAATGTTCGGGTTTGTCGATGACGAAGTCCTGAAAACTCGGCCCACCCATGGCCAGGTTCAGTTTGCCACTGACGAAAAGGAAGCCGTCGCGCACCGCCTCCGCGTCGAGCCGGCGCCGATTCATGCGCCAGCAATAAGCATTGCCACCGTCGACGAGTGCAAACTCTGGATTGACGGTTGAAGCCTGGCGATAGGTGGCGCTCGTCACCATCAAGCGGTGCAACTGTTTGAGGGACTGGCCACCGTCCCGGAAGTTTGCTGCCAGCCAGTCAAGCAATTCGGGATGAGTGGGCAACTGGCCCATCCGGCCAAAATCGTTGGGGGTGTCGACGATGCCTCTGCCAAAATGATAAAGCCAGACGCGATTGACGATAGAGCGCCAGGTCAGAGGGTTCTTGCGGTCCGTGAGCCAGCGAGCCAGCGCGGCCCGGCGTTCGCCCTCGGGCTGTCCGGGCGGTATGTCAAACCGCGCCCGCAAGTCGGTAACAGCGCTCAAGGCCCCGGGCCCGACTTCCTTGCCCGGCTTCTTGACATCGCCTCTTAGCAGAATGTGGATCGCCCGCGGCCGGCCGGCGTTTGCTCCCATGCCCCTGAATGCCCCACTGCCGTAGTGGACGGTGCCCGCGTACACCTGCATAGGCGCCGGCAACCGGGCGAGATCGCGCTGGATTTCGGCGAGACGCTTGACTACCTCGTCGAACTCATACTTGGTCCGCCCGTCCAGAGCACGATCCAGTAGCGCTTGCCGCCGAGCCTTCAGGCTGGAAATGTCAGCCGGCCCAGGGCCGTTCTGGCCGAAGGCGATGCCGTCCACCAGGTTTGCCTTGGCCCAGCGCGGCGGTGCCTCGATGGAATCGAGAGCCGTCACGCCGGCATGGAGAGCGACGTTTCTGTCCGCGCCATCGAGAATGCTCAGCTCGGCCAGTGCAAAAATGTAGTCGTGCACACGCGGCGCCAGTTTTGTGGCCGTCATACGCACATAGCGCGCTGCTCCGCCATGTACGGGTATGACTCGCGGGACCGTGCCCGGATTTGCAACGTCCGCGCCGGTGTGATCAGCGACAATTTGTTTCCTGGATTTGAATTCAGGATCGTCGGCCAGCTCGATTTTGTAACGAACAGGGAAGCCGAAGCCGGCGCCGATCTGATTGAAATCGTCGTAGCAGCCGGTGATCACGATTTTTTGAATCGACACGCTGCGACCCAGGTCCACCTGCACCCACTTGACACGGTTCGGTTCGCCCTCGATCGCGCTGTGATAGCCAAACTCCGGCCGTTGGCCCGCCCCCGCTGGCCGGGCGGCTTCTGCAAGTTCCCGGTCGAGATTCGCGAGTTTCTGGCCGCCGAGCCGCTTGATCCGTCGATCGACTTCCTTCTTTTGCTGTTCCAGATCCCGCAGATGGGCGGTCAATGTCCGACGTTCGCGTGCCACGACTGAGTCGAGATCGTACGTCTTATCCGCTCGGTCCACGGCCGCGAACACCGCTTGCAAGCTGTAGTAGTCCTCTTGCGGGATGGGATCGAACTTGTGGTTATGGCATTGAGCACAGTGCACGGTCAGGCTGCTGAACGTGTTGATCGTGTTCGCCACCATATCGTCCCGATCCAGATGCCGGGCGACTTTGCCGTCGATCTTCGTCTCCGGAACCTCGGCATGGCCGATGAAATCCCAGGGGCCCGCCGCGATGAAACCGAGGGCTTCCACGCCGTCTACCGTATCCGGAAAGAGAACGTCGCCGGCAAGCTGTTCCTGCACGAACCGCCAGTACGGCTTGTCCGTGTTAAAGGCCCGGATGACATAATCGCGATATGGCCAAGCATGAAGTCGGGGCTTATCCTTGTCGTAGCCGTGCGTCTCGCCGAAATGGACTACATCGAGCCAGTGGCGGGCCCAGCGCTCCCCGTAGTGCGGAGAGTCGAGGAGCCGGTCGACCAGTTTTTCATAGGCAAGCGGGTCCCGGTCGGCGACGAATGCTTCGTTCTCTTCGAATGTTGGCGGCAGGCCGATGAGATCGAAATAGAGCCTTCGAATCAGAGTGCGGCGCTCCGCCTCCGGTGCCGGCGCCAGATCTTTTTCCCGAAGTTTTGCGAGGATGAAGGCGTCGATAGGATTGCGCGCCCAGCTTGCGTTCGTTGCACTCAGTTTTGGGGGCAACGGGCACGACAAGGGCCGGAGCGACCACCATTTCTGCTGATCGCGCTGCGTGTCTGCCGCCGTTTCGGGCCAAGTCGCACCCTGGTCGATCCACGCACGCAGCAAGCCGATTTGTTCTGCAGTTAGCCGGGTGCCGCTCGGCGGCATTTGCTGATCGGGGTTGAGGCCGGCCACGTAGTGAATCAGAGGGCTGTCCGCGCTGTTGCCGGGAATGATGGCTCGGCCGATGTCGCCACCTTTGAGTGCCACCGCCTTCACGTCCAGACGGTAGCTGCTTTTCTGCTTCTTGTCGCCGTGGCAGCGATAACAGTTCCGGGCAAAGATGGGCTGGATTTCCTTGATGAAGTCGACGGGCCGTCGTGCGGGCGGGGGCAGCGCGGGGCTTTTCGCGGTCTCGTCGGCAGGCAGGCAGGCAAAAGTGCACGTCAAGGTCACCAGGGCGACAAGGCAGGCCAGGGGGAGATTCGGTCGCATCAATCAACTCCGGGAGCCCAGCAGAGCGAATAACGCGTTGGGTAGGTTTCTTTCGCGGGCCAAGGCGGAACTTTCGACATCTGCTTTTCATGCCGAAGTGGTCTGACCAGATAGAAGCTTTCGCCGCCACATTCTATTGTCAAGGATATTCCCAGGGTTGCAATACTCAACCTGCATTGCGCACCGTCCTGGCACAGAGATGGGCATGTTCTTCTGAGCCTTGAGCTTCTTGAAAGGACCGCTTGATGCGCGCCTTCTTCAGGCCTTGTCCGATGAAGGAGCAGCTTCACTCAAATCGCGGTCCAGGATCGCCCGAACCCTGTTGACCAGGTCATGGACGCGGTATGGCTTATCGATCGTGTCAAGAACTTCCGCTCCTATGGCCACGGGCTGGTCTCCGAAATAGCCGCTGGCGAAAAGCACGCGCACCTTGGGATTGATTTGCACGATGCGCCGGTACGCGTCGCGTCCCGAGAGCTGCGGCATCGTGATATCGAGAATAACCAAGTCGATCTTTTCTCGCAGCCGTTCGTACATTTCAATCGCTTCCAGACCGTCGGAAGCAACCAGGACTTCATAGCCATAATGCTGCAGGATGCTACGGCCCAGGTCGCGAACTGTAGGTTCGTCGTCGACGAGTAGGATCGTCTCTTGCCGACCCCGAGCAAAGGTTGGCAGTAAGGCTGCCAGGGGAGGAGAGTTCGGCTGCGTTTCGCGAGGCAAGTAAAACTCGAATCGTGTGCCCTGGCGGACCGTGCTCGAACATTCAACCCAGCCCTGGTGCTGCTTGACGATCCCGAAAACCGTCGCCAGGCCCAGGCCGGTACCGCGGCCTGGCTCCTTCGTCGTAAAGAAGGGTTCGAAGATGCGTGCCAGCGATTCCGGCGGAATGCCATGACCGGTATCTTCCACCTGCACGCGGACGAACTGTCCCGGTCGGGCGTCTACGTGACGCCGGACCAGCGCCCGGTCCACCTCCACATTCTGCGTGGAGATAACGAGTTTTCCTCCTTCGGGCATGGCATCGCGAGCGTTGAGGCAGAGATTCATCAGCACCTGATTGATTTGGCTAGGCTCTCCTTGCACCAACCAAAGGTCGGCCGACGTACGCACCTCGACTAGGATGCGCGGATCGATGGCCCGCGCTAATAAGGCCAAAGTCTCCGTGACGCAGTCGTTGAGTTGCACCGGCCGGCGCCGGAGTGCAGATTGCCGAGAGAACGACAGAAGCTGCCGAACCAGTTCTGCCGCCCGCCAGGCAGCTCTCTCAATCGTGGAAAGTGCTTCTTTGTGCGGGTCGGACTCAGCCATTTCAGCCAGCGCCAAAGCGGCATTCCCGGTGATAGCTGCCAGCAGGTTGTTAAAGTCATGGGCCACGCCTCCTGCCAGCCGGCCCAGCGCTTCCATCTTGAGCGCCTGCCGTAGTTGCTCCTCTAGGCGTTTTTGCTCGGTGATGTCGGCAAGCAAATGGACACTGCCGACAGTGCTGCCTCGGTCGTCAAGCACCGGATCCACGGTCAGAAGATACCAGCGGTCTGCCAGACGGACTTCGCTCACCTCCCGATAATCTGCACGCACGAACCGTGTCAGGGAATCGACCTCAACCGGGCTCAACGCTGTCTGAAGAACATCACGATAGTCTCGATTCAGCAAATCGGCTACGTCACTGTCAAGAAGTTGGGCCAGAGCCCGATTGCAGCGAATGATCGTGCCATGCTCATCGAGAACGGCCACTGCATCGCGGAGGGCATCGAATGTAGCGTGCCACTGCCGGGCGATCGTCCGCGCAGTTTCCTCCGCCTCGTGGATTCTCAGCAGGGCCCTGACGTGAGCGACAATCTCCTCGGGATCGACAGGTTTGGTCAAATAACCATCGGCCCCGCCTTCGAGTCCCTGTTTCTTGTCGCCAGCTTTCACGAATATCGCGGAAATGTGCAGTATCGGGATGGTTGTGGTAGCCGGATGGGATTTGAGTCGCCTGCAGACTTCGAAGCCGTTGATGTCGGGCAGGTTGACGTCGAGGATCACCAGGTCAGGCCGCTCGGCTGCCAACCGGAGTGCCTCGTCGCCCGTAGCCGCCTCGCTCACCTCAAAGCCTTCACTCTGCAGAATCCACGAGAATGCGCGACGATTGGCCTCTTCGTCGTCAACATAGAGGATCCTGGGACGGGACGATGCGGGCATGGAACGACTCCTTCTCCGGCCGATCCCCGACGGCATCGCGTATACAGGCTGGGAAGTCCATTTCTTGCGGAGATGCACTGAAGAGAAGAGAGGACGATTGCCAGTACACTTTGGGCGCTCGACCTGATCCAAAGGGCCGCGCAACAAAAAGAGGGCAGAACTCGGCAGCATTGCCGGCTCGACCCCCACACCTACCAACTGCGATGGAATTACTCTGACAATTCTATGTCACAATTCGGATCTGAACAAGCGATTCGGCCCATTGCAAACCTTGAAAACCGGCAGATTGCGGCCGCCGATGAATTGTTTGGCTGCGACTGAAAGAACCATCTGGACGCCCGACCTTGAACCGGTCGCAGATTTCTTCCGCTTAACGGCCTTCGCCGGAGTTCTTCCAGATCGTCAGCGCAGAGTTGGCCGGGCCGGAAACGAGATTACCGGTCACCAGATCGATCTTGCCGCTACCGAAGATATCGCCCGCGAAACACGACACGTGGTCGCACGTCGAGGTCTCCAAAGAATGACGCGCGAACTGCCCGGGCGCAATCTGCTGTAGGTAAATCACGGCATCCAGACCAAGCTGCGCGCGCTGTGGAAAATGAGAGCTGGGAAGGAAGCTCACGGCCACGATGTCCAGCTTGCCCGTGCCGCGAAAGTCGGCTGCAACTGCGCGGTGCACCCCTGGCATCGGGGTAATCGGGTGATGCACGAAGGGATAGCGCCCTTGGTTCTCTAGCCATTGGATGCCATGGTAGGGCTTCAAAACGTGGGGCTCATCCATCGAATCGCCGTTGGTGTAAAGCACGTCGAGCTTGCCGTCGCCATTGAGGTCTGCCAATTGAATCCCCGTCGACCCATAGGCAGGGTGCGGTCCCGCATAAATGGTTTCCTTGCGGAAATGGCCGCCGCCCTCGTTCAAGAAGGCCACGATGGTCTCGTGCTCCTGACTGATAAGGGCGACAAAATCGGGCCGGCCGTCCCCATTGATGTCGCCGACGGGCACGTGAATGGCTCCATGGCGATCGTCGAGAACATGCGGCACAAAGACAGGGTGCGACCAGTCCGTGGTCCGGTTCTCCAGATAAATCACCTCGCCGGTCTTGCGCCAACCGAATGCGGCTACCACGAGATCAAGCTTGCCCACGCCTCGGAAGTCGGCAGCCTGGACGTCTGCAACCCGGCCGATCCCGTCCAGGATCGTAACCGGCGTGAACCGGCCATCCGGACTCCCGCGCAGCCACACAACGCTGCCGGTGCGGCGGTCGGTGGGCTCCATGCTTCCCAGGTTGGCCACCAGGATATCCTTCACACCATCGCCATCGAGGTCGATGACTTCCGCATGGGCCGGGTTAGGTACTCTGCCCAACACTTTCCAGGCCGGGGCCTGCGCGTACGGGCTTAGAGCCATCACCAGGCCAGCACGCATGTCGCAAGCCAGCACGTCCAACCTGCGCTCGTCAAAAAGATGCACGAGACTGACATTGGCCACGGCCGGCGCGGTGACCTCCACAGGTGGAGCAACGTCGGTGCGCCGAAACTGCAAAGGCATCGGGTTCGTTGCCCTCACAATGGCAGGCAAGGGCAACTCGACAGGCGCGTTGTCCTGGTAGTAGCCGAGTACTTGCTCAAACGGCGGGGCCTGCATAGCCAATCCGGACTGCGCAAAAAACTGGTAAGCTTGCTCAACCTCCTGCTTCCAGGCAAATCGAGGGAACGAGTCGGCAGGAGGATAGGCGTGGCAGCGCGTGCAGAAATATTGAATCTGAAAGGAAGATCGATAGGTCCTGGGTGGTGAAGCCGATGCAACAGCGTCGGCCGATTTTGCAGTCGCCTCGATCGATGTTGGTCGGCTGAGGTAGATGGTGGTCGCGGTGGCCGTGGTACCCAGAGCGATCAAGGCAAGAGAGACCAGCCACCAACCGCGCAATTGCTGCCAACCCAGTTGACGAGACATACACGTCACCTTGTCGTAGCCGCATTTGGGCTCCAGTCACCTCGCCAGCGCATGAGTTTACGCCAGGCTACGACCGCCTTCAACGTTTTTCGATCTGAGGCAGGTAGCAGCTTCCTCAGCCGGAATCATTCGAAGCTAGTGGTTGGCGAATCATTCTGAGTAGAATGCGTGAAAATGGGAACGACCCAGCCGCACTTGACAACCGGTTGATCGCGCAGCCATATTGCGTTGTTTGCGTGACTCAATCTCCTCGAAACACGAACGAGGGAAGTTCCTCTTCCTGGTCAAACGATCTGTCGGCCGCCCAACATATTGGCAATTGACGGAGCAAAGCCTGAATAACGGTTACCCGGGTGAATGGAGTCACGACCCATGTCCAAACATATCCTTGGCTTGTCGATTGCTCTCGTGCTCTTCCTAGGCTGCGCGAGGGAGGACAAAAGCATCACCGACAAGTCCGATGACGATCCGCTAGCCCGTGCACAGAAGCAAATGCAGCATGAAGACCCGGCGTCTGCTTTGACGACGCTGGAAGGATTGCTGCAGGCTGACCCTACGAATCGAGAAGGATTGTTGCTGATGGTGCAGGCGACCCAAGACCTCGGTATGGTCAGCGGCCAGCGGGGCGACAAAAAAACGGCGCTGGATTGGTATGTCGGGTCAAGCAATTACATGAGGCAGATGTGCACTGCTTATCCCGAACTGAACAAAACGGAAAAGCTCCTGGCCCCTCGTGTGTTTTATAACGTGGCTTGCGCCCAAGCCGTTTCCGGCCACCCGGACGAAGCCATGGCCGCCCTTACGGAAGCGCTCGACTACGGTTTTGCGGATCTAGAGAGACTGGGCCGGGACCCGGAATTGATATCGCTGCGCGAGCTTCCCGAGTTCCAGCAGCTTATCAAGCAACCACCGGCCAAGATGTTTGCTAGAGCGCGCCAGCACGCTCAGGAACTACTTGCCCAGCACGAACCGTTTGCATTCGATTTCGCGCTGCCCGATATTGACGGCAAAAATGTGACCAAGAAAGACTTCACGGGCAAAGTCCTGATCGTGGATTTCTGGGCAACCTGGTGCCCGCCCTGCAAGGAGGAAATTCCGCACTTCGTGGAACTGCTGCAGAGGCATCGCGACGCCGGCCTTGCGGTCGTTGGCATCGCTTGCGAGCAAGGCCTACCGAACGTGGCTTTGGCAGCGCTTCGGGACTTCGTCAAGAAAAATCATGTGTCGTATCCTTGCCTGATCGGCGACGACAAGACCCAAAACTGCGTACCTGATACGTTGGCCTTCCCCACGACGCTCTTCCTTGACCGTTCTGGCAAGGTCCGGCTCAGGCTCGTCGGCAGCCATCCTCTTGTCGAACTCGACGCCATCGTGTCCTTGCTGCTCGAGGAGGGTGCTACCGCGGCGAAGAATTGACCGTGAGTGATCACGCCTTGCTCGTCCGTCCAACGGCTGGCGGAGCCTGGCAGTCCGTTTCATGGCAGAGCCTTGGAGCGAGAAGCTCCCCGCCCATTCTCGTTCGCATCCCTGGCTCCTGGCCTATCCTCAAGATGAAGGGTTCTTGTCACGGTTTACCAGAAAGCTCTGTTCGCCGCGAGTGAGATAGATAGCTTCTTCCCCCAGCATGCGGCAGAGTTCGTGAAGGAAAAGCACGAGGCGGCGAAAGGCGCTCTCCGAGCCAAACGAGACTTCGAAGCGTTCGAGCACGTCGTGCAAGACGACCCGTTCCCGACTCAGCCAAAATCCTTTTACCGGGGACGGGGTGTGCGTATAAGCCTTATAATGCTGCATGAGGAAGTCATGTATCCTGGCCCGCGCGGTTTGTTCGCCCACGGTACTCGGCGCATCGAGCTTGTGCGAGGGAACATAGAAAATCGTCATTTTGCCCAAGGCGGTCACGTTTTTCATGTTGATGCTCCATCCCAATGCCTGTTTTCTAGGCTACCGCGGAGAATCTTACTACTCTGGCCGGCGGAAGAAGCCTTCCAGCGATCTTCGTGAGCGGGACTATCAAGCCCACAACTCATGGCAAACTCTAAAGGATATGCTTCGTCTAACTGAAGGGCCTGGCACTGGTCAAGGTATCGAGGAGGACCGACGATGAATACTGTTTGTCTCAGCGGACTCGGGTTCGCCGCACTGGTTTTCCTAGCGTATGGCTGGATGGAGAGCGCACCGGCTTCTCCTGGCGGCGTAAAGACCGAAATCGCGAAGGCCAACAACGCCTTTGCCCTGGATCTTTACGCCAGGCTGAGTACTCGGCCGGGCAATCTGTTCTTCTCGCCTGCCAGCATCTCGACCGCCTTGGCCATGACTTATGCCGGGGCGCGCGGCCAGACAGCCCAGGAAATGGCTACCACGCTGCACTTCAAGACGGAGGGTCAGGGCATGCATCCTGCGTTCGGCGCCCTCCTCCGCGACCTCAACAAGCAAGGGAAGGGGAAGGGTTATCGCCTCAGCGTGGCCAACGCCCTATGGGCCCAGCAAGGATACAGTTTTCTGCCGGAGTTTGTCGAGTTGACCAAAACCGATTACGGCGCCGGGGTACACGATGTCGATTTCGTGGGCGCCACCGAGGCAGCGCGCCAAACCATCAACACCTGGGTCGAGAAGCAGACAGAGGACAAGATCAAGGACCTTTTGCCGCGGGGCGTGATCGGTTCTGACACTCGCCTTGTCCTGACCAATGCGATCTATTTCAAAGGCAACTGGCAAACCCAATTCAAGAAAGAGCAAACTCGCGAATTGCCCTTCCAAGTGGCAGCGGACCAAAAGGTGAACGCGCCCTTCATGAACCAATCCGGCAAGTTCAAGTACCTCGATGGGGATACTTTTCAAGCTCTGGAGCTGCCTTACGCGGGCAAGGACCTGGCGATGATCGCGCTGTTGCCGAAGCAACCGGATGGGTTGGCTGAATTCGAGAAACTTCTCTCGGCGGCCAAGCTCGTCGATTTGCTGCACAAAATGCGCGAGACCGAAGTCATCATGTCACTGCCGAAATTCAAGCTCACCTCCGAGTTCGGACTGAAAGAGACGCTTTCCACGATGGGAATGCAGCTCGCATTCTCCAGCAGTGCCGATTTCTCCGGGATGGACGGCAAGCGCGATCTGTTTCTCTCGGCAGTCATCCACAAGGCATTCGTTGACGTCAATGAGGAAGGGACCGAGGCCGCTGCGGCCACCGGTGTGGCTGTCAAAGCACTGGCGATGCGAGTGAAGCCTATTTTTCGTGCCGACCACCCGTTCCTCTTTCTCATTCAGGACCAGCAATCGGGATCCATCCTCTTCCTAGGACGCTTGGCCAATCCCTGAGGGTGTCCCTCACTCCTGAGCTCCGCCGTGGAATGGGCCTGGCTAAAAAGCCATGATGCTCGGGTAACAGGGCTTGTAGGGCAAGCTGATAGCTTGCCCCTGATTGCGGAGGAGCAAGCTGCCAGCTTGCTCTACGAGAGTTGCGACCTGGATTCGAACCCTGCCGTGGAATGTCCTGCTTGCGAGGCTCAGCCCGACGCGCAAATGGTGCCGCGGCGACGGGGTCGATTGTGAGGAGCCAGTAAAGCCTGCCGGGGAGCGCATCCGAGGGCCGGGCCCTAAAAAGAAGAGCAATTCGACAACTCCGCCAGTCCAAGCTAATCCACTACAATGAGCCGGAACGCCGGGTCGGCGAATCATCCTTCGCGCCCGAAGGCATCTCGTCCGCGGCGCCAAACATGGAGATGACTCAACTCACCAAGGGGAAAGCACCACCATGACAGGCAAGAGCGACCGGCCCCCCCATGACGTGCCAAATTCCGTAACATCCCCGGCGGTAAATCAGGCCCCCGGCCAGGACCGCCCCGCCGCACCCGCGGTTGTCACCACGATCGTCTCTCCACCGGCGCCGAAGCGGGCGGCGCGCCCGCTGCGCAAGTGGCTGCTCGTGGGAATTATCGTCCTTGCCGTGGCCGGCGTGGCTTACCTCATGATCCCATGGATCCTGATCACTTTGACCACTGTTTCCACGGATGATGCCTATGTGAACGGCCATGTTACCTTCGTGGCGCCTCGGGTCGCTGGGCAGGTGAAGGATGTGCTGGTGGATGACAACTACCGCGTGAAAAAGGGCGACGTGCTTGTCCGACTCGACCCGGAGCCTTATCAGGTCATTGTCAACATCAAGAAAGCAGCGCTGGTCGGGGCCGAAGCGGATCTGGCAGCTGCCAAGGCTCAAGTCATGGCCCAAGTTGCCCAGGCCCGCGCCAATCGATTCAAGCTCGAGCACACCATTGAAGAAGTGAATGATCAAGTCGCTAACCTGCGTGCGGCCGTCGCGACACTCAAAAGCCGGATGGCAACCCTGGAGCTGGCAAAGGCCAATCTTAAACGCGGCGAGGAGCTGGCCCCGAGCGGCGGCATCAGCAAGGAAGACCTGGACCTGCGCCGCCAAACGGTAGCCGTGGACGAAGCGGGCGCTGAGCAGGCCTTGCAGCAGGTGTATGCAATCCGGGTGGGTCTTGGCCTTGAGGCGCAGCCTCCCAAGGGACACGAACTGACTGAAGTGCCTCCCGACCTCGATCAGAATTTCTCCGGTGTGCGCCAGGCACTCGGCCAGTTGATGCAAAGCGCCGCCCAGTTCGGTTACTTTCCGAGTTCCTGGAATGCCACTCCCAAACAAGTGATTGCAGATTTTTACAAGCAAGACCCCAAGGGCAACCTCGATCGCATTTACGCCCAACTCATACCCGAGGCGCCCGCCACCAAGCAAGCCGATGCCAAGCTCCAGGAAGCGCAGCGTGATCTGGACCAGGCACTCCTGAACTTGCGCTATTGCACCGTCCTGAGCGAGATCGACGGAGTGGTGACGCGGCGCAATGTTAATCCCGGTAATAACGTCCAGGTGGGGCAGAGCCTGATGGCGGTCCGCTCGCTGACAGAGATCTGGATCGACGCCAATTTCAAGGAGACCGAACTGGCCGCCCTGCGCATCGGCCAGCGCGTTCGCATCGAGGTGGATATGTACGGTAGCCGGCGGGAGTTCGAGGGGCACATTACTGGATTCACCATGGGGACCGGCTCAACTCTCGCCCTGCTCCCGCCCGAAAATGCCACAGGGAACTTCGTGAAAATTGTGCAGCGCCTCCCTGTCCGTATCGAGCTGAACAACTACGATCCTGACAAGAAGCCCTTGTTCGTGGGCCTATCGTGTGTGCCTTACGTCTACTACAAGCAAGCACCCACCGGGCCGCACGCGGGGGACGTGTTGCAGCCTTATGCACCACTGCCTCAAGAGCCCGCTGTCCCGTGAGGATGAAGAATACCTGGCGGAAGGTAATCTCGTCTCTCTGATGGAGAAGCAGCTTGAGCGCTACTCTTTCCCTGACAGCAGCGGCTCGACCGCGCGTAAATCCGTGGTTCGTCGCTGCTGCGGTGGTTGTGCCCACCTTCATGGAAGTCCTGGACACGACGATTGCCAACGTCGCGTTGCGCTACATCGCGGGCGGATTGTCCGCTGCCGTCACCGATAGCGAATGGGTCCTCACGAGTTACCTGGCTGCCAATGCCACGATCTTGCCGATTTCCGGCTGGATCTCGGCGCACCTGGGCCGGCGCAATTACTTTCTGCTATCCATCGCTATTTTCACGATTGCCTCGGCCCTGTGCGGCATGGCCACGAGCCTAGGCCAGATAATCTTGTTCCGGGTCATTCAGGGATTGGCCGGCGGCGGACTCCAGCCCTCCAGCCAGGGCGTGCTGCTCGACAGCTTCCCTCCCGAGAAGCAAGGGGCCGCGCAGACGATGTTCGGCGTCGCGGCCCTGCTCGCGCCGGTGGTCGGCCCGGTGCTGGGCGGTTATCTCACGGTCTTCTACGAATGGCGCTGGATATTCTACATTAACATCCCGGTGGGCGCCGTGGCCTTAGTGATGTGCTACCTCCTCGTAGATGATCCGGACTACCTGAAGAAGCAGCGGGCGGAGCTGCGCCGCCGGCCCCTCAATTTCGACTATATCGGTCTGGGGCTGCTGGCGCTGGCCATTTCCTGCTGGGAAATTATGCTCAGCAAGGGGCAGGAGTGGGACTGGCTGGGCGACCCGTTCTGGCGCGTCCAGACTCTGCTCATTCTGTTTGTGCTGGGGCTGGGCTTCCTGATCTTCCGGGAGATGCGGATCGGCAACCCGGTGGTCAACTTCCGGCCGCTGGGAGAGCGCAATTTCGCTGCTTGCTGCGTGATCATCTTCTGTGCATACGCCGTACTCTACGGCTACACCACGTCCCTGCCGGGCTTGCTCCAGTCCTTGTTCGGCTACGACGCCTATGTCTCCGGCCTGGTCCTGGCGCCGGCTGGCCTTTTCTCAGTCGTGGTGCTACTGATTGTCGGCGCTCTCCTCGGTCGGGGCACCGACGCCCGCTGGCTGATGGCCTGTGGCCTGCTCCTCCTGGCTACCGGGAACTACTGGATGGCAATGATGAACCTGTACATCAGCCCGTGGCAGGTGGTCTGGCCGCGAGTGGTGACGATCGTCGGCCTGTCGATGATCTTCGCTCCGCTCAACGTGGCAGCCTTCAAATACACGCCCCGAAATCTGCGCGGGGCGGCGGTCGGCTTGTTGGCTCTGCTCCGCAACGAAGGGGGCAGCGTCGGCACATCGGTGGCCCAGACTATACAAGAACGCCGCGAACAGTTTCACCTGTCGCGTCTGGGCGAGAACCTTGACTCCCTGAACCCACACGTGCAGTCGTTTTTCGATGGCGGTCGAGCGTTCTTCCTGCAGCAGACGGGCGATCCAGCCCAGTCGCAACAGATGGCCCTGCAAGTGCTTGCCAATCTCCGCCAGCAGCAGGCCGCGTCGCTCGCCTACTTCGACGTCTTCTGGATGTTCGCCGTCCTGGGGGTGGCACTGGTCTTTCTGGTGCTGCTCATGAAACGCTCCGTGGCCGAGAAGGGCGCCCACGTGGGGGCTGAATAAACTTCGCATTCTGGGCAAAGAGGAGCCGATTAACAAGACTCTCATCTCCATCAAGTTCCCACGTTTTCATCAACCGTTTGCAAAGATTTGGTCGATATTTCCGTTGGCGTAAGCTCTTCTCGATTTATCGAGCATGCTGGGCGCGCGCTGCGTCATTTCGCCAAGAATCAATCCAGTGAGACGAGCCAATGGAACGGCGCGCCAGCTCCCCGAGTAAGTACGGTCTGGGCGGCGCACGTCCCCTGCGGCGCTGGTTGGGTCGGGCCGGGCTTGCCGGTGCGATCCTCGTCAATGGCGGCTGCGTGGCCACCGGGCCTGTGGAATGGATTCGCAACGGTTTCAAGGTCGGGCCCAATTATGACCAGCCGCAGGGGCCCGTGGCTCCGGAATGGATCGAGGCCCGAGATCCGAGGGTTCAAGACCGTCACTTGCAGGATTGGTGGACGGTATTTCAGGACGGCAGACTGAGCTCCCTGATTGATACGGCGTACCAGCAAAACCTGACGCTGCGCAGCGCTGGCGCTCGGGTATTGGAAGCGAGAGCGCAACAGGCGATCGCGGCCGGCTCCTTCTTTCCACAAACCCAACAAGCAACAGGGGAAATTAGCAGGGTCGGCCTGAGTCGAAACGCAGCCAACAATCCTGCCTCCCTCCTCCCGGTACTGGCAGGGCTTCCCGGTTCCAATTTGATTCCCGGCCGTGAGGTTCCGACAAATTGGTTTACCGATATGTCTGGGGGCTTCAATCTCAGCTGGGAGCTGGATTTCTGGGGACGCTTTCGCCGAGCCATCGAGTCTGCCAACGCTAACCTCGATGCATCGCTGGACAGCTATGACGATGCCCTGGTAACCCTGCTGGCCGACGTGGCGACGAACTACGTGCAATTCCGTATTTCCCAACAACGCATCCAGATTGCGCAAGAGAATGTGGGCATTCAGGAGCGTATCCTTGCCCTGGCGGAAGAGAGATTCAGGGTTGGCGTGAAGGCGACCCGCCTCGACGTGGAACAGGCGCGGACCGTCCTGGAACAAACCCGCTCGAGCATTCCCGCGCAGCAGATTACGCTTGGGCAGGCCAACGACACGCTTTGTATCTTGCTGGGCATACCGGTTCGGGATCTCGAGCCGGAGTTGGGGGCAGCTCCCGGGGCAAGTGCCGACCCGGTGCCGAGCACGCCGAAATGGGTCGCGACCGGCATCCCCGCGGACTTGCTGCGGCGGCGTCCCGACGTTCGCCAGGCCGAGCGTCGGGTCGCAGCCGAGAGCGCTGAAATCGGCGTCGCCGAGGCAGACCTCTACCCCAGCATCTTTATCAACGGCACGCTTGGCTGGGAAGCACAAGACCTTTCTCAGCTTTTCGAGTCGCGCAGCTTCATGGGCAGCATTACGCCCAATTTCAGATGGAACATCCTGAACTACGGTCGCATTTCGAACAATGTCCGATTGCAGCAAATGCGCACGCAGGAACTGATTGCGACGTATCAGAATAAGGTGCTCACTGCCGGCCGAGAGGTACAGACCTCGTTACGCGGCTTCCTGCGCTCTCAGGAACAGGCCGAGGCCCTGGCCCGAAGTGTGGAGGCAGCCACTGCAGCCACGGAGCTTGGGGAGACGCAGTATCGTACCGGCGTCATCGACTTCAACACCGTCTTCAACCTGGCCGTGACTCGCGTGCAGCAACAAGACCAACTCGCGATTGCTAGAGGCAATGTGGCCCTCAACCTGATCAACGTCTATCGCGCACTGGGAGGTGGGTGGGAGCTACGCTGCGAAAGAGAAAACGGCCGCGTGCTTGTGCCCGGCCCAGGAGTGGTGGATGGAATGGCGCAGGTCGCGACTCCGCAGGAAACATTGCCTCCGAAACCGAATACACCGGGCCAAGGGCAGTAGGCGGCCCATAAACTTAGCATGACAGCACTCAATGCTATGTTTTCGCAGACTGTTTCGCACGGTCCGCTGCATATCTATTGTTCCCCATTAGGAGCATCCTGTTCAGGCCTTCTCTGGATCGGCTCTATCCACAGTAGTTTTTGAGAGCCCGCCCACGATTCGCCACGCCAAGTAAACCGGAAGACTGGCAAGCGCGATCGCTATGGCAATGCAGCAATTGACCGGTTCCTTAAAAAACAGGTTAACGACGACGGCTAGGTTAATGCAAGCATATGAGAGCGTTGTGATTGGATGTCCCGGCATGTTCAGGCTTGCCGAGTCAACCATGCACGCATCACGCTTGCGAATAATGAACAGGCCCAGGACTGTAAGCGACAGGAAGATGAGTTCCACCGACATGACATAGTTCAATATCTGCCAGAAGGTTCCCGATGCTGCGATCACAATGGCAAAGAGACCCTGCAGCAGAATAGCCACCACTGGCACGCGCGTATGCGGGTGAATCCAGGCCACGATCCGGAAGAACAGGCCGTCCTTCGCCATCGCATAATAGACGCGTGGCGACGTCAAAGTTGCCTGGCTCAAGAAACCTAGCGCCGAGATGGCGATGCCGAGTGCGATCAGCGCGGCGCCGGGACTGCCAAGTGCGCGTTGCATCACGTCGGAGGCGGGTGTCTCGGTCAAAGCAAGTTGCTCCCTCCCGAGCACCCGCAGACAGACGTAATTCACAGCCAGGTAAAGGGCCACCACCCCGGAGACGCCCAGTACCAACCCACGAGGAAAATCTCGCCTTGGGTTGCGAACCTCGCCGCCCATGAAAGTTGTGGTATGCGCGCCGCCGTAGGCGAAGAAGACCGGGACCATGGCAGCAATAAACGCGGTGATCTGCCATCCGTTGCCTGCGTTCGAAGGATCCGTGACCGTGTTAAGCTTTTGGTCGGTGCCATCGAGGAGGTTCGTGGACCAAATCCCATCCACGAACAGCAGCCCGCAGACGACAAGCATGGTGATCGCCAGGATTTTAAGGATCATGAAAATGTTCTGAGCAGTGCTGCCGGTGCGGACCCCGGTGCAGTTGAGCAGTGTCAAAGCACCGATGGCCACTGTGGAGATCGTCGCTTTGGCGAACGGCCAGCTCACAAAGGAAGTCACGGCATTGACGAGGGTCTCATTATTGCCGCTGCCGCCCAGCCATTGCGCAAATATTTGCATGATTTCGAGGAAATATTTGGCAAAGATCACCGCCACCGCCGCCATCCCGCCCGATTGCACAACCCAGAGCAGTGACCAGCCGTAAACGAATGCGAGCGCCGGGTGGTACGCCTCCCGCAAATAGGCGTACTGGCCGCCGACATAGGGACGCCTCCGCATCCACTCGGCGTAGACGAGACTGCCTGCCAGAGTGACCAAGCCGCCTAGCACCCAGGCGGCTAAGATTAGTAACGGACTCGAAACGAGCTTGGCGATGTTGTGCGGGACGACAAAGATGCCTGTCCCGATGATGCTCCCCATGACTAGCATGGTGATATCAAACAGGCCAAGCTTGCGCGCCAATCCCGGCCCGGTATCGCTGGCAAGCGACTCTTGGGTGACAATCGGAGTGATCCTGGTCGGTTGATCTGGCTGCATTGCACCCTCGGAGCGCTTCCCACGAAAGTAGCCGGGTTCGCATTGTACCTGCGGCCGTCCATCGGGTCTAACGCGAAGCGACCGAAAATAAGACTGGAGCGCAGATGTCAGCGCGACTCATCCTTTCCAGCACGCTTTGCTTGCTGACAGCCATGACAGCGGCGGGGATCTGCACTACCTCGCCGCCCTCCCCGGATAACATGATCGAAAATGTGATGATCTACCACGAGCCGGGTCGCTTCGGCGGCTGGCCGGCGAACCACGGCATATGGTCGTGGGGCGACGAGATCCTGGTTGGTTTCAGCGCCGGCTATCACAAGGACCTGGGGCCAAATCGGCACAACATCGATCACGATAAGCCGGAGGAGCATTTGCTCGCACGCAGCAAAGACGGCGGCAAGACCTGGAGCATTGAAAACCCCGCCAGGCAGCATGTACTTGTCGGCACCAAAGGAATGCGCCATGGCACGGTCCCACCGGGGGCCACGGAGCCCGAACCGCTGGATTGTCCGGGAGATATCAACTTCACGCATCCCGATTTCGCCATGACCTGCCGGATGGCTGGGAACCACACAGGCGTTTCGCGGTTTTATTACTCTTACGACCGTGGCCACACCTGGAAGGGGCCATTCCGTTTACCACTGTTCGGGCAACCGGGGATCGCGGCGCGCACCGATATGATTGTTGATGGGCCGCACGACTGCATGCTTTTTCTGACCGCCGCCAAGCACGACAACCGCGAGGGACGGCCGATCTGCGCGCGCACCGTGGACGGAGGGAAAACCTGGAAGTTCATTGCCAACATCGGCCCCGAACCCAAGGGATATGCGATCATGCCGTCGACAGCTCGCCTATCTCCGCAGCGCCTGCTGACGACTATCCGACGGGCTGAAGACAACGAGAAGCCACAGAGCTGGATCGAAGCCTGGGCATCCTCGAACAATGGCGCATCCTGGTCGTTTCTTGGCAGGCCGGTCCCGGACACTGGCGAAGGGAACCCGCCGCACCTTCTCAAACTCGCAGATGGCCGTGTCTGTCTCACTTATGGCCACCGGGCAAAACCGTTTGGGATTTTCGCGAGGATCAGCAACGACGGAGGCAGCACATGGAGCGAACCCATCGTTCTGCGCAACGACGGCGGCGGGCGGGACATTGGCTATCCGCGCAGCGTGCAGCGACTGGATGGGAAAATTGTCACCGTGTACTATTTCTGGGACAAAACAACAGGACCAGAACGGTACATTGCTGCGACGATTTGGACGCCGGGGCCCTGAAAGACACGGACGAATAGCAGGCAGGAGGAACCCATTCCCCGCGCTCACGGAGAATAACAGAGCACTAGCCCGGCCGAAGTAGTTGGCGAACCGAATCCAATTCGAGCGATAGCCCCTCACTAATCGCAACGGGATAGGGGGTTTCAGACTGATCGAGACTCAGCAGCCATTCCGGCAAGCGCTTGTTTTGGTCGATAGCGTATCGGCGCGCATCTTCCAAGCTGACGTTGCCAGCAGGCAGACGCTTTCCAGCACGCATGACGACCTGTAGTAACAGTTCTCCTTCGAGCTTCTCCTCGTACCGGCCGACGGTGTCACCAACGATGCGCCCGTTCTCGCTTTTGCGAAAGACCTGCTTCCGGCCCGGGTAGACAATCTTGTCCGCGGATAGCTTCATGCGCGGCTCTCCTGCGTATTCCACCAGCTTGTAAGCCATATCGATATGTGGTGCGTCCTGGATCACGGCAAGCCTGGTGCCGACGCCGAATGCATCGATGGGCGCGGCGGATTGAATCAGCCTGGCTATCTCGTATTCGTCCAGCTCGCTGGAGGCGAAGATTTGCACATGTTGCAAACCGGCGCGATCGAGCATAGCGCGCGTCTGCTTGGCTAGCGCGCCGATATCGCCGGAATCGAGCCGTACGGCATGCACGCGGAAAGCGTTGCCTAGTGTGCGGCCAAGATCGATCACTTTTTGCACCCCCTGGAGCGTATCGTACGTGTCCACCAGCAGCGTTGTTTGGGGATACATCCGCGCGAATTCTGCGAACGCGCCCGCTTCGTCCTTGTGAGCCTGAATGTAGCTGTGCGCCATCGTTCCGAAGAGGGGGATGCCATAGATCTTCCCCGCCAGGACGAGCGACGTGCCCGCAGCCCCCACCAGGTAGCTGCACCTCGCAACCTTGAGAGCTGCGTCCGTCCCATGGGCCCGGCGTGCGCCGAACTCGATTACCTGCCGGCCTGCCGCTGCCGTGATCACACGGGCAGCCTTCGAAGCAGCGAGCGTCTGCAAGTGCACCTGGTTCAGCACAAAAGTTTCAAGGAGCTGCGCCTCGAAAATCGGCGCGACCACCTGGACAAGAGGCTCACCCGGAAACACCGGCGTTCCTTCCGGGATCGCGAGCACGTCGCCTGTGAAGCGGAAATGCCGCAATCGCTCCAGAAAGCTGTCCGTAAAATGGAGTTTCTCCCTCAGGTAAGCCAGGTCGTTTTCCGTGACCCGCAGATGTTCCAGGTAGTCGAGCACGTCGTCGAGGCCGGCGGCGACAAGATAATTGCGGCCGGCCGGCATCCGGCGAAACGACAATTCGAATACCGCCTGCTGATCCATCTGCTCGGCCAGATAGGCCTGCCCCATGGCCAGCTCATAGAGATCGGTGAACAATACTGAGCGGAACAGATCATCCGGCAAATTGCCACTCATGGTCGCATCTCGTTCACTTTTTGAGCAACGCGCGAAAGCGTGCCAGGCTGCGGGTATTGGCGATGTCCCTTGCCTCAAGGCCCCCTCGACGCGCCTGGTAGATGCCGAATTCCATGAAGCCAAGCTCTTCGACGGCATGAGCGTCGGTATTTACGACGATCGGGATGCCCTGTTCTTTCGCTGCCATTAGGGCAACATCGTCCAGGTCGAGTCGGCTCGGTTGGCCGTTGAGTTCCATCAGGCAGCCGTAATCGGCGGCCGCCTTGAAGATGGTTTTCAGATCCACGTCGTAGCCTTTGCGCTTGCCAATCAACCGGCCCGTGGGATGGCCTATGGCGCTGACGTAAGGATTGCGGACGGCATTGAGGAGCCTTTGCATGATCTGTTCGCGCGGCTGATTCTGGCCATAATGAATCGAGGCGATCACCCAATCCGCCTCTTTCAACACGTCGTCCGGAAGATCGAGCGTTCCATCCTCGAGAATATCCATCTCGACGCCTTTCAAGACGGCCATGCCTTTCACTTTCGAGGCGGCTTTGTCGATCGCCTGCCAGTGCTGGCGCAGGCGCTGAGCATCTAGGCCGCGCGCCATGGTGACGCGCTTGGAATGGTCGGTGATGGCGATGTACGCATAACCGCGCTTTTTTGCGGCCTGAATCATCTCTTCCAGCGAGGCCCGACCGTCGGTGGCAGTCGTGTGCATGTGCAGGTCGCCTCGTATATCGTCGAGTTCCACCAAAGCTGGTAATCGACCCGTCAAGGCCAGCTCGATTTCCCCTCGGGCTTCGCGGAGCTCGGGAGGTATCCAGGGCAGGCCCAGCGACTCGTAAACATCCTCCTCGGTTCGCCCGGCGATGGACTTCTTGCCGCGGAAAACGCCATACTCGTTGAGTTTCAAGCCGCGTTCTTGCGCGCGCCGGCGCAGCAGGATGCTGTGCGACTTGGAACCGGTGAAGTACTGCAAGGCCGCCCCGTAAGACTTCTCAGGTACGACCCGCAGATCGAGCTGCAGGCCGCTCTTCAGGCGCACGGTCATCTTGGTTTCGCCGCGGGCCAGCACTGCTGCGACTCCATCATATGCTGCCAGGCGATCCATCGCCGGTTCAACCCGGCTGCACGTTGCCAACATGTCCAGATCACCCACGGTTTCGCGGCGCCGGCGAAAACTCCCGGCCACGTCCACTCGCTTCATCCCCGGCGTTCCCTTTAGGTGCCTGAGTAAAGCGTTGGCGTACACTTTGGCTTCCGCCAGATAGACGCGCCGGCCTTCCTGTTCCAGATTCTTGAGAGATTCGAGGATTTTCTCTTCAGTTTTGGCCCCGAACCCGGGCAACTTCCTGATGCGATGTCCTTCGGCAACTCGGCGCAGATCATCGAGGGACGAAACTTTGAACTTCTTGAATAGCGCCAGGGCACGCTTGGGGCCGAGGCCCGAAACATTCAACAGGTCCCGCAATCCGGCCGGCACCTGCCCGCGCAGCTCCTGGCGCAGAGGTAGATCGCCTGTTTCGACAATGGTTGTGATCTTGCCGGCCAGGTCCTTGCCGATGCCCGGCAGCTCTTCCAGGTTCTTGTTGCCGTCCTTTACCATCTCCGCAAGGGACTGCGACAGATCCCGAATCACACGTGCCGCGTTACGATACGCGCGCACGCGAAACGGATTCTCGCCCTGGATATCGAGAAGGTCGGCAATTTCCTCAAAGATCTGGGCGACTTCAGGATTTTCCATCGCGCACTCCCTTGGTTGTCTCCCTGCAGGGATCTTTCAATTATTGTCGCCGAGGAGCCTCAGGAATTCCTTCTCGTTCAGGATCTTGATGCCCAGGGCCCTCGCTTTGTCGAGCTTGCTCCCTGGGTCTTTTCCTGCAACCACGAAGTCTGTCTTGTGCGACACACTGGAAGCAGCCTTGCCGCCGGACCTGAAAACAGCATCTTCCGCCTCATGGCGGGACAACTGGTCAAGGGTGCCGGTCACGACAACCGTTTTGCCTACGAGTTCTCCTTCGCTCGCTCGAGATTCAGCTTGCGGCCGTTCGCTCATCTGCACGCCCAACTCTTGCAACTGCCGGATGGTCTTGCGACCGGTCTCGTTTTGAAAAAACTGCCGAACGCTTTTCGCAACAACCTCGCCGACCCCCGCGACCCTGGCGAGTTCTTCCACGGATGCATTCAGCAGGCTCTTGATATCGCTGAATTTCTCCGTGAGCAGACGTGCGTTCCGCTCGCCGACGTGGCGAATGCCCAGTCCCGTAAGCAAGCGCCTAAGCCCCTGTTTCTTGCTGGCGTCGATCTCCTCAACAATCTTCTGAGCCGATTTCCGGCCCATGCGTTCGAGTTCCGTGAGTTGAGCAGGCTGCAGCCGGTACAGGTCGGGCAAGCTTCGGACCAAACCATTGTCCACGAGTTGGTCGATGATGGCCGGCCCCAGACCGCTGATGTCCATGGCGTTGCGGCTCGCGAAATAGCGAAGGTGCTCCTTGAGCTGGGCCGGGCATGAAGGATTGAGGCAGCGGATATAGGCGCCGCCTTCATCGCGCGCGACGCGGCTATGGCAAGCAGGACACGTTGTGGGAAAGCGGAAGCGTCTTTCGTGACCGGTTCGTTTCTCCAGTTCCACGCGTACCACATGAGGTATGACTTTCCCGGCCTTTTCCACGATGACGGCATCGCCGATACGGATATCCTTGCGCGCGATCTCATCGGTGTTGTGCAAGCTCACACGCGAGACCTTGGTGCCGGCAATTCGAACCGTTTTCAAGCTGGCCACGGGCGTCAGTACGCCTGTCTTGCCGACCTGCACGTAAATGTCCTCAATGCGCGTACCGGCTTGCCAAAGCTCGACCTTGTAGGCGATGGCCCAGCGCGGCGCCTTGGACGTGTACCCAAGCTTCTCGCGCTCGGCAAAGTCATCGACCTTGACCACTGTGCCGTCGGTTTCGTGATCGTAGCTATGGCGTGCCTCAAGCTGCTCTTCGCAATAATCGATTACGGCATCAATGCCTTGCACGATGGGGCCGTGCGGCACGACAGGGATGCCAAACGCTTGAACTATCTCGAGAAATTGGCTGTGCCTGGCCACGCGAGGCCCTTCAAGCACGCCTTCTGTGTGCGCAAAGAAACGCAAATGCCTGCGGGCAGCGACCCATGGATCCAGCAATTTGAGACTGCCGGCGGCAGCATTCCGGGTATTGGCGAATGTGCGTTCGCCCCGTTCGGCTTGCTGTTTGTTCAAGCGCGCCAGCTCGGAGTTGGTCATGTAGATCTCGCCGCGGACTTCGAAGAGCTCCGGAACGTGGCGGCCCTCCGTGCGAAGGCGCAGAGGGATGTCTCGAACGGTGCGGAGGTTATGGGTAACGTCGTCGCCGAGCGTGCCGTCGCCGCGGGTGGCTCCTAGCGTCAAGAGTCCCTTTTCATAGAGCAGCGAGACGGACACGCCGTCGATCTTTTCCTCGACTGCATAATGTACCATTTCGTCCTTGAGCGCACGGCGGACGCGGGCATCGAACTCGCGCAGGTCTCGTTCGTTGTACGTATTGTCGATCGATAACATCGGCACGCGATGGCGCACCTGGCGAAAGCCCTCGATAGGCTGGCCGCCGACGCGCTGCGTCGGGCTGTCGGAAGTGATCAGCTCGGGATGCTGGCTTTCCAGCTCTTGCAGTTGCCGCATGAGCCGGTCGAATTCGAGATCGCTAATTTCGGGCGCGTTTTCGATGTAGTATTTGTTGGAGTGATACTCGATTTGCTTGCGCAGCTCTTCGATTTGCTTGCGCGGGGAACGGACCATGGCGCCCCTCGGATCCATTCTGGCAGCAAGGGATCGAACAAGACCGCGGGCGAACGCCGCTTCGGGAAATGAATGCGGATCGAACCGGATCGACATCCAGTCCTCGAATTTGCGTTCATCCGCGGTCTACACTCACCATGCTACTGGCGAATGGCGCAGGGCGACAGAGGCGGTCGGAAGAATTGGTGAGACAAAGTCTTGCTGCACGGCATTCAATCAAGCAATGCGCGCCAACTTGACCGTGGTGGGGACGGTCAGATTGGCCTGGTGCATCCAGCGACCGGCATCGGCTGCGCCGTGCCAGCGCTGCAAAGAAATCGAGCGAACGTGGTCGCGTTCTTCCTCGTCAAGCACCTCATTGAACGCGGTCCCAAAGCCGGCGCGCACCTGCGTCGAAGAGCGGCCGAGATAAAGCAGACGATCTCCGCGGTCATCGAAAACCGCGACGGCACGCCATCCCTGAGGTTTGGATTCCGTGGGGTAAAACATGATCGGACCCTCCATGGTCTAGGTGAAGGAAAGAGTTGAATGCTAGGGTGATGCAGTTGGCAGGGGAAGTCAAGATCAAGTTGGTGCCCATCAGCGGGCTCGGTAGACAGTGCGTCTCTTGCCCAGATCCTAAGGCGAAAGTTCGACCGTGACCGCGTTGCCGGGAATGATCCGAATGAAATTCTTGCGCATTCGCCACGCGACATGCGCGATCACTTGATGACCTTTGGCCAACTCGACCCGAAACTGCGTATTGACCAGGGCTTCTTTGACTTTTCCTTCGACCTGGATTGCTTTGTCTTTGGGCACCGCTCAAATCCGCTGAAACCGATTCTTCAGCGAGACGAACCCGGGCCGTCGGCGAGCGACGGCCCCGGGTCGTCCGTAGCTGCTTAGTATCTGCGGCCGCGGTCGGAACCACCCCGGTCGCCGCCGCCGTAGCCGCCCCGGCCACCGCCATAGCCGCCGCTACGTGGGCCGCCTCCGCTGCGCTCCTCCCTTGGACGCGCCTCGTTGACAGTCAATGGCCGGCCCTGGTAGTCCGTGCCGTTGAGGGCCTCGATTGCCTTTTGCGCCTCGCCATCGTCGTCCATCTCGACGAACCCGAAGCCACGCGATCGTCCGGTTTCACGGTCTGTGATTACCTGGGCTCGCGCCACACTGCCGTGCTCCTGAAACAGGGCCAGCAAGTCGTCGGCAGTGCACTCCCACGTGAGGTTGCCGACGTAAATATTCTTCGCCATCAGAAGAACCTTTCCGTGCCCGTCCGCCGCAGCGAACCAACTTATCGTGACAGGGGGTAATCTGTCGTGCTGATTGTCTCAGCGCGAGTTCATTAAGCCTTCACGGGGCACACATACCTAAAAAACCCAAATATCCGATCCGCGGCTCCCGCAATGCCCACGCGGATCCACCTGGCTTTGCCATCACCACCGCCTCGGCGTCGGCGGACCAGTCGAAATCAGACCCCGTCCGAAACAACCGCCGCGGTATTAGTTTCTTTGCGACCCGAGGCAATACGTCGGTGCCGATCACCTACCTCTCTCCAGCCTTGGTCTTTCTGATGAGAGTTGGATGGGGTACGGAGTCCATGCAACTGCCTGGCCAAATCGCAAGGCCGGTGTTGCCCACCTTCTCGGGATCTTTCGGGAGAGGCTGCTCACACAGAAGACGTGAAACGCCATCGAAAAAACGCAGAGGAGGAAGGGAATCGATCTCGACCGGGCAGTACATCTCCAAAATCACTCGCTAAATTCGCGCACCTTCCGATACTGTTCCTCATAAGCCTCCATAATATACGTCCGGCAAAGGCAAAATCCAACATCTTTTTCGACAAATTGCAGGAGAAGCACCGGTCCCAGCAAGTCTTGGTGGTAAGCGGTGCAATGCCTTCTGAGATGCCCCAGTGCGGTCGGTAAAAGTTCCCCCTCTTGCAAGGATTACTCTCTTCCCCCGTCCCTTGACTGCTGGTGTCGGTTGCGAAATATCCCAGGCTTTCCAGCCCTGTCTTTCGCCACTGCGCCGGCCGGGATATAATCCGCGCATGCACAATGGCTTCGCCAAGGAGTTGCATCGCTACGGGCCTGACAGGCCCCGCGAAACGGTCGGGCTGGCCGATGCCCGGAGTTACTGCAGCCGGCTCACGCGCACGCATTACGAAAACTTTACTGTCGCCTCCGTGCTCCTGCCGCGTTGTCTTCTACGCCATTTTCACGCTATTTACGCCTATTGCAGGTGGGCCGACGATCTGGCGGATGAGTGCGGCGGCGGTGCTGGCGCCTTGCGTTTGCTGCGCTGGTGGCGCGAGGAATTGCTGGCTTGCTACCAGGGCGAGCCACGCCATCCGGTCATGGTCGCCCTTCAGGAAACGGTCCGAAAGTTCCAGATACCGCCGGACCCGTTCCTGAATCTGCTATTCGCATTCGAGCAGGACCAGATCGTCAAGCGCTATCAAACCTACGAGCAACTTCTTGGCTACTGTCGCAACTCCGCCAACCCTGTCGGCCATCTCGTGTTGTACCTGTGCGAGTCTTACGACGATTCCAACGCTCGACTCTCCGACCACGTCTGCACGGCCCTGCAGCTGGCGAACTTTTGGCAGGACGTGGCTCGAGACCTTGATATTGATCGTGTCTATATTCCCGAAGAAGACCGCATTCGCTGCGGCTATGGGGAGGCTGATCTGCAAGCCCGTCTCTATAATCCCGCTTTCGTACAGCTCATGGGTTTTGAAGTAGACCGAACCCGGGACCTCTTCTACCGAGGGCTCCCGCTCCTGGAGCGCGTTCGGGCCGAGATCAGGCCTGATATTGAGTTGTTCATACGCGGCGGATTGGCCCTCCTTCGCAAGATCGAGCGCTGCCGGTACAATGTCCTGGCGGCCAGGCCGGCACTGGCCAAGTGGGAAAAGGCGGCTCTGCTCGCCGGCACTCTGCTTCGGCGACTCAATGGGGCCCTCTTTCGGGAGCCCGCCGCGTCAGCTATCTAATGCGTCTGCCACTCATACCGGACGGATTGCTTCATGACTCGGCTGCTGGCTCGCTCTTATTCGTTCTGCGAGCGCCTTGCACGTCGGGAGGCTGGCAATTTCTACCATGCGTTTCGCGTCTTGCCGGTGGCCCAACGCCGATCGATGTGCGCGCTGTACTCCTTTCTGCGCGTCACGGATGATCTGATCGACGGCCTGGAAATGCCCTCAGTAAAGCGTGCAGCGCTGTCCGCGTGGCGCCGGGAATTTGACGAAGCGTTGGCAGGTCACTACCAGCATCCCTTGCACGCCGCGTTTCACGACACCATGCGGGCGCATGCCATCCCTCGGGAATATATCGATGCCGTGCTCGACGGCGTGGAGATGGATTTGGAACAGACATCATATGCCACGTTTGCCGAACTTTATGAGTACTGCTACCGGGTCGCCTCCGCAGTGGGACTGGCGTGTATCCATATATGGGGATTTGCCGAACCGAGCGCCAAGGTCTATGCCGAAAGTGCCGGAGTCGCACTGCAGATCACGAACATCTTACGCGACCTGCGCGAAGACGCCGAGCGCGGCCGAGTCTATTTGCCGCGTGAAGACCTGGAGCGCTTCGGTTATCGCGAAGCGCAACTGCGCGAGGGCATTCGCAACGAGAATTTTCGGGCGCTCATGACATTCGAGGTAGGCCGGGCCCGCGAGTATTATGCGGCCGCGCGGCCGCTTTCAGCACTTCTGCCGCCGGCCGGCCGGGCCGTTTTCCAGGTCATGACCCGCACCTATGAAGGCCTGCTCAACGAAATTGTCGAACGCGACTACGATGTCTTTACCAGTAGAGTCAGTTTGAGCCGTTGGCGCAAATTGGGCCTGGTCGTGCAAGCAATGCCGGCGCGGTGGGGATGGACATGAAGTCGAACGACCGGGTCCTGATTGTAGGAGGAGGCCTGGCTGGCTTGGCAGCGGCAACTGCCCTGGCGCCACATGGGTTCGCGATCACCCTCCTTGAAACTCGCGCCAGGCTGGGAGGCCGCGCCGGTTCGTTCCAGGATGCTTCCACCGGGCAGCTCATCGACGCCTGTCAACATGTCAGCATGGGCTGCTGCACGAATTTCGCGCACTTCTGTCGCACGGTCGGCATCACTCATCACCTGGAGTCGCAGCCAACCTTGTATTTCATGACGCCTGATCGAAGGGTCAGCCGATTTCAGGCTGGCCGCTTCCCTGCACCGTTGCATCTGACAAGCAGTTTCTTGCGCGCTCACTATCTCAGCATGACAGAAAAGCTGCGAATTGCCTGGGGACTGATGTGTTTGCGGCTCAGTGCTCCCGACGGAGATCCCCCCTTTCACGAGTGGCTGGCAGGACATCGTCAGACAACGCGCACGGTCGAACGCTTCTGGGGCGTGGTTTTGACCAGCGCGCTCAATGAAAGCCCCGATCGCATCGGCCTGCGCTACGCGCGCAAGGTGTTCGTGGATGGCTTCATGCGGCACCGGCGCGGCTTCGAAGTGGAATTGCCCACGGTCGCGCTCGGAAAGCTCTACGGCGCGGAATTGCAAAACTGGCTGGCAGCGCATCGAGTGGAATTGGAGATGCAGCGTGCGGTCAAGTCGCTGGAGGTTGTCGAAAATCAGGTAAGTCAGGCGATCCTGCGTAACGGCGAAGCACGCAGCGCCGACTGGTTCATCAGCACGGTCCCTTTCGATCGATTGCTCGATCTCCTGCCGCCCAAGTTAATTGAAACTCATGACTATTTTCGAAAGCTAAAGCACCTGGAAACCTCTCCGATCACGAGTGTGCACCTTTGGTATGACCGGCCGGTGACGGATCTCCCGCACGTGGTACTGGTTGATTGCGCGGGCCAATGGGTTTTCAATCGAGGACAGGTCAAGCCTGGGGAATTCTACGTGCAGGTGGTCGTAAGTGCTTCACGGCAATTTCGCGGCCTGGGTCACGAGGAAGTGCAGCATCGTATCGCCGCCGAGCTTGCCAGCCTTTTTCCAAACGCGCAGCCGGAATCTCTGCTGCGTGCCCGCACGGTGACGGAACACGGCGCGACGTTTAGCGCTGTTCCCAACGTCGATGAGTGGCGCCCTTTGCAGTTATCTCCGATCCGCAATCTCTTTGTAGCCGGCGACTGGACGGCAACAGGATGGCCCGCCACGATGGAAGGAGCTGTCCGCAGCGGTTATCTCGCTGCCGAGGCGCTGCTCAAACAGACAGGGCGAGACGTCCAGCTTGTGCAGCCCGACTTGGCATGATCGCTCACGCGCCGGCCACTCATCCACACAAGTCTTCTCATTTTGCGGCCCCGGTCACGCGTCCCGCCTATGCCCCAGGCCCTCTCTTTTCTTTTAGCGCCGCATCCACCTGCTCCTGCGATTGCGTGTTAAAGATGTCCTTCTTTTCCAGCCAGCCCCGTCTTGCCACATCGACTCCGTAACGCAGATACGCCAGGTCCGGCATACTGTGAGCATCGGGGTTGATTACCAACTGAACGCCAAGCGCCTTGGCGCGCTTGCAGTGCACCCAGTCCAGATCCAGCCGCTGGGGATGAGAGTTGATCTCCACGAGCGTTCCGTGCTTGGCCGCTGCCTGCAGTACTGCTTCGAGGTCCACCTTGTATCCGTCGCGCCGCAATAGAAGTCTGCCGGTCGCATGGCCAAGCATGGTGACGCGCGGATGCTCAATTGCCCGGATGATGCGTGCGGTCATGTCGGCCGAGGATTGATTGAAATGCGAATGCACGCTAGCCACCACATAATCGAACGTCGCCAGCAGTTCCTCGTCGAAATCGAGGCGGCCGTCCGCGAGGATGTCGCACTCCGTACCCCTATAGAGCTTGAAGCCCTCAAGTTTGGCGTTTACGGCATCGATCTCCGCTTGCTGTTCGCGCACGCGGTCGGGCGTGAGGCCGTAGGCGACCGTAAGCGACTGGGAGTGGTCGGCGATGCCCAGATACTTGAGGCCGAGCTTCTGCGCCGCCTGAGCCATTTCCTTGATGCTGGCGGTTCCATCGCTCCATGTCGTATGGCAATGGAAGGTCCCCTGGAGGTCATTCAATTCGAGGAGCACGGGCAGCCGGTGCTCGGCGGCCGCTTCTATCTCACCAGTGCACTCGCGCAGCTCCGGAGGAATATAGTCCAGGCCCAGGGCGCGAAAGATGTCGGCTTCGTCCTTGCATGCAACACTTCCGCCGGGGCCGACGAGTTCGTATTCGTTGAGTTTCAGACCATGTTGCTGGGCGAGAGCGCGCACGGCCACGTTATGCTCTTTACTCCCGGTGAAGTAAAGCAGAGCGAACGGGAACGCCTCGGGCCGAACTACGCGCAGGTCTGCATTCAGCGTGACCCTGCGGCCGCGCCCAAGGTCGCGATCGACGACAACGCTGGACTTGGTTTCGCCCCGGCCGACCACCTGGACGACTTCGGGCAGCTTGGTGAACCGCTCCATGATTGGATCGGCTTGTTCGGAGCTGACCAGGATATCGATATCGTTGATGGTCTCTTTACGGCGACGGAGGCTGCCGCACAGCTCCATGCGTTGGATCCCGGCGCAAGGCCGCAGGCCCTCCAAAAGGTGCAAGCCCAGATCGAGGGCTTCGTCCAGCCGGATTCGCTGGCCGGTGCGCCCAAGGAAATCGATGCCCTCCAGGATCTTCTGCTGAGTCTTGGCGCCGAACCCCTTGAGCCCGGCGACGCGACCTTGCAGACAGGCTTCCTTCAGCTTGGCGAGGTCGTCGATGCCAAGCTCGTCGTAGAGAGCCTTCACCTTCTTTGGCCCCACACCCGGAAGGCGCAGCAGGTCAAACAGGCCAGCGGGAGTCTTCGCGCGCAGCTCGGAATACAAAGGCAACGCGCCGGATTGCACGAGCGTGGTGATCTTTTCGCGCAGCGTTTCACCGATGCCGCGGATACTGCCCAGCCGGCCGGTCGCCACGACCTGGGCCAGGTCCTCTTCCAGCTGCTCCAGGGCCCGAGCGGCATTGTGGTAGGCCTGGCAGCGGAAAGCGTTTTCACCTTGCAGTTCCAGCAGGGTGCCGATCTCGTCCAAAATGCGGGCGACTTCTGATTTGTCCATGCCTGCCAATCCCCGCGTGAGGGGAGAAAAAGAAAGAGGAACAAGAGAAGCATAATCCCGGTTGCTGCCTCATGGCAAGCGCCGGTCAGGCTTCTCTTGTCCCCCTACTTCTTATTTCTTGAGTCGCGCAAGGAGATCAGCCTATGCAGCCTGGCTGAGCGCCACGCGACGCGACGGATGAAGCATGACCTCCAGCGCGGTTACCAGGCGGTCCGGGCCGCGTCCGTCGATGAGCTGTCGGCCGCATCGAGACATCGCCTGGCGCTCCAGGGGATCACCCAGCAGGTTCTGAATAGCCATGCGAATGGTTTGTGCGGAGACATTTTCATGCCAGCCGAGGCAAGTGGCCGCTCCCTCTTCTTCCAATCGCTGGGCGGTCGGCCAATGGGATTCGGACTGAACGATCAACAGTTGAGGTACGCCCACGCATGCCAACTCCAGGGACCAGCCGCCGCCGGCGCTGATGGCGAAATGGGACCGCGCGACGCGCGCGGTCACTTCTGCAGGTTCGGTCGCCACGGTCAGACGTTCGGAATTTGCGGCTGCCATTTCCTGAAGGGCGCCCAGCCCTGGGTGTTGCGGGCGGACGATCAAATCGACTCGTTCCACTTTGGGTGCGTTCAACAGGAGTCGGGCCAGTTCGGCCGTTTGCTGATTTGGGTCGTCATCGCCCAAAGCGACCATGGCCCGGAAAGGCTGGGATGGTTCCTGCGCTCGTGCCGGCCGAGCCCTGCGAATTTCGGGACGCACGAGTGCAAAGCGTGAGCCGAGCAACAACTGTGTCCCGGGGTCGAAGGAGTAGGCGTCGCGACCCGGTCCGAGAAGGGGATTGATGACCAATTGCGAGGGAAAGCGGACCGTGGCCAGGTGGTCCAAGGAAACAACCAGCGTGCCAGTAGCTTGGAGGGCGGCCAGGTAATCCTCGGTGGCATTGGCCGCATCGACAACGACCGCACCGGCGCGTACGCGACGGACCTCTTGCAGTGTTTCGCTGAGATCGTGTTCCGCGCCGGCGACGCAGTCGGCATCCAGCCAATCATTCCCTGCGCGTTTGATAGTCATCGCCAAGGACGCGGGGTCCAATTGCGAAAGAAAGTAGGTAGGGCGCCGACGCCGTTGCAGGGCAGCGGCCAGTGCGAGGCAGCGCGCTAGTCGCTCCCAGCCGGACTGCGTCGTGCCGTCGACCCGAAAAAGGATGGGATCTCTGTTCATGGGTCCTCTGTTCCGTAAGAGAAGGGAGATCGAACTTCGAAAACCGTAATCAGAAAAGTACTGCCCCGATCAACCGAAGGTTTGCGGCATAGGACCTATGGGTCCTATAGGACGCATACGCCCGAAGCAGGGGGCGAAGGGTGTTAAAGAGCTAGGTTGCCTTCCTCAATTTGCTGGTCTCGTTCTCACGATAAAGCAAACGCGCCTTCGCCAGATCGCAGGGAAAATCGACCTCGATGCGGCGATGATCCGAGCTGAGGTGAAAGGTGAGTTCCCACTTGCGGTGATAAGTGCAGAGCACGTCCGCCAGGTATCCCTGGATGCCGTGTTGCCAGACGTGTCTTTCCAGTGTCTCGAAGAATTGGCGGCTGCCTTCCGCGCTGAAGCGCACCGTTGCCGTGAATTCGCCCAGCACCATGCCTTCCAGTACGGTTTTGCTGATGCTGTGGAGCTTGCCGGAGCGATGGATGTAGACCTTCATGTCTTCGTCGTCGCACGCTTTTAGCTCGACGTCGACCAGCACATCGGCCTGAGGCTCGTCATTCAAGAACGCCTGCAAGCGTGGCAAGGCGAAATAGTGATCGCCCGTGGTGAAAACGAAGGGCTGCCCGTCGAGATGGGGACGGGCCTGCCAGATGCTTCCCAGGATGCCGCACTGCTCATAAAAAGGATTCAGGATGCAAGTGGCGCGCTGCCTGGTGAAGGCGCGAACGGCGGGGGCGTCAAAGCCGACGACCACGAAAGATTCTGTGATGCCTGCCTGTCCGAAGTGATTGAGAATGCTGCCCAGCAGAGTCTCGCCGCCCAGGTCAAGAAGGACTTTGTTGCGTTTCTCACTCAAGTCCTGGAGGCGCGTGCAGAGCCCTGCCGCCGCGATGAGTCCCTTCATCTGTACCTCTTCTTCCGAGGCCTTCCCTGGCCCGAACTGACGGTTCCGTGTCGTCAGCGCACGGATCTTAACCGAGCGCCCATGAAGAGAAAAAGACCAACTGGTGCGAGGGTGCGCCAGCCTTTGGGAGCACTCAAGGCGACAGGACCGTGACGCCGGACAGGTCGCAAAGCATCCACAAGTAAATACATTTGCAAGTCAACTTGCATGATAGTGCCGTGGCAAATCGGACCGTCGGCCGGCAACCTTGGGAAGGTCGATCTCCCAGCGCACTGGTCCCGGCTTCGCGCGATTGGCTATCAAGTTCCGGTCATCATCGAGTGGGAGCTGAGCCGTTCCACGACCGAGGACATTCTGAGAGCACGAGCCCATCTGCAATCCTTCCCGCCAAGGAGCGATCCCTATGCGAACCAATTTCCACCCGTTTTGTGGGTCCGCCAGCGGCTTGCCCGAGCCCGAGGTTTGACTTCGAGGCATGCTTGAACTTAGCGTTAGGCCAATCTGTAGCGGTTAACTGAACAGAGGCGATTGTTCCACGTGAAACACCTGGGCTTGGCGTGCCGGCCAAAGCACCATTGTCTCGTTTCAGCTGTAGCTGCTAGAATGCCGCTTTCTCGGATGGATTTGAGACCGAGTGCCCACGGTAAGGAGATCATCGACGATGGAAAAACGTCGGCTTGGACGCGGCTTGGACGCCTTGCTTGCCAGCACCGCCGGTGAGATGAATGCGGCCGGCGTTGGCATGGAAGCGGCTGGAGGGCAGGCCCGCGTGGCCGTAGAGCGGATCGATCACAATCCGTACCAGCCGCGCAAAGCGTTTGACGACGAGGAGCTGGCCGCCCTCTCGGAAAGCATTAGGACGGTCGGAATCCTGCAACCGCTGGTAGTGCGCCAGGTAGGAGAGCGATTCCAGTTGGTCGCGGGCGAACGCCGGCTTCGAGCTGCCCAGGCCGCCGGATATGGCGAAGTTCCTGTGAGGGTCGTGGATTTTAACGACCAGCAAGTGCTCGAAGCCGCCCTGGTCGAAAACATCCAGAGGACCGACCTGAATCCTATCGAGAAGGCGCAGGGGTTCCAGGAGTACCTCCAACGCTTCGACATGACCCACGAGGAATTGTCCAAGCGCCTGGGGTTGGATCGTTCCACCGTGACAAACCTCGTTCGCCTCCTGGAATTGCCTCCCGAAGTGCAGTCGGCAGTTCGCGTCGCCCAGATCAGCGCGGGGCACGCCAGGGCGCTCCTGGCGGTAACCGATCGCGACCGGCAGGTATCCCTGTGCAAGGAGATCATCGCTCGCGGTCACTCGGTTCGAGCCACGGAGGCGCTGGTCAAGGAACAGAAAACGGAACCGGCGGCCACGAGCCCTCGGTCGTCTGGGCCTGAAAAGACCGCACACGTGCAGTCCATCGAGGATGAGCTTCGCCACATGCTCGCAACGCGCGTCGAGATCCGTCTCCGTGGCAAAGACCGCGGGCAGATAATTCTGGGGTTCGAAACGAATGACGACTTCGAACGGCTTCTTGAAGTCTTACGCGGCCCATGCAAGCACTAAGCATTTGTGGCGCATCCGACAGTTGCTACCGCGGACCGTCCAGGGGAGTGCCAGGTCTGAAGAGACGGGTTCATGGGTTTGGCTTCATCAGAGAAGACGCCTGATGCCGAACCCAAGAACCCATCGCGATAGGAATGGCAGAGCACCGGGATTGCTGGGTCGATAGAATCATTGGAGCGTTGCTCGGGGCGTAGCGCAGTTTGGTTAGCGCGCCTGGCTTGGGACCAGGAGGTCAGCGGTTCGAATCCGCTCGCCCCGATTGACTCATGCTTGCTATAAATGAAGAAGGGGGTTGGCCGTCGCTGGTCAGCCCCCTGCTTCATTGCGCACTTCAGGCTTCGACCCCTCCTGGGATCTCACGCCCCGTGGACTGGCCAGAAAGAGATCAATGATTGTTGCCATCCGGTTCGGTCTTGACTATCACCAGCGACATGACCGGCCGCTGCAGGTCGGGATACCGCCAGGCATTTCCCAAAGGGATAAGGCGGCTCCTGGCTTGGGCGCTGAGCTGAGCCGTCTCGGCTACTTCTGCAACCAAAACTTGAGCCTGCTTCGCAGCGCGAACCCACGCACTTGCTGCTGGCGTGGGCGTCCAGACGACGAGGAAGACTCGAAAGTTATTCCGTTGCAGCACTGAGATGGTTTGCCAAATGACTTCCGACTGACTTGGCAACAGATACGGCGGGCTGCTCTTCAGCCGCTCGTAGAAATCGATGACAGCCTGCCCTTCGGTCCGGGGCACCTTCTCAACGGGGAACCTTCTGCCCATCTCCTGGAGGAATCGCTGCATCTGCTCCTGCTCTCCGTCAATCGTCCGCGATGGCGGCCCCTCATCCCCTGTACCAGACCCCTGTCCTTTCCCTGGTCCACCTTGCGGTTCGTCTATCGCATAGTGCGGAGCCGAATAGCTGAACTGGACCGGCTGGGAGGAGGTCCCAAACATTCCCGGCAGGCCGAAGTCATCGAGCGCCTTGCGGAAGGAGCCGGTCCCGTTATAGAGATTTACTCCCGTTTGGTCCTTACCTAGCGTACTGAGCACAATGAACATGGCTAACAAGATGGTCGCCATGTCCGCATAGGACATCATCCAGCCTTCGGTATTGATGTGCCCATCAACTGATTTCCGGCGCACTCGTGCCATTACCAATCTCCGTCACACAGGTCTAAGGCGCTTGTGCCGGCCCTCGCCGCTGTCTCTGCGGTACTCGTGCGAATCATTGCTGCCGCGAAAAAAATAGCCAAACCGAATCCGGCGAGGGATTGCCCCCAGGCCGCACGCCTATGCCCATCCTTCCGGGAGGAATGGATTGCTGCGTACCCAGAAAAGTTGTGAACAGGACAGCCTTGGGTAGAGCCTCAGTGTCGGCCACTTGAAAGTAGATGTCGTATGGCAGGTTACGGACGTTTGCCGCAATCGCCTGTAGTATTCCCCTGCCAACGTCCGTTAGCTTGTTGTCTGGACCGAGAAGGAGCTTGAGAGAGAGCTGGAGCGAGTAGCTGTCTTGCAAGGTGCCCAGCACGGGGCCTTCGAGCTGGCGAATCGCCACTGCGGCGGCCTCCAACCCAGGGCTGCTGTGAAGGGGGAGTACTTCCGATCCGTTTTGTCCCAGGCGCGCCGTCAATGGGCGCTCGCGTTGCACTACGGAGTCCAGATCTAGCCCGTCTGCAGTCGGCCCAGCGATACCAATCCCACCTGTGCCGAATAGCAATGAATCCCTCTTCTTCCCGTACTTCTCTTTCTCACTGGATGCAAATGTGATGATGCAGATAAAGCAGGCGATGAGTAGCGTGACCATGTCGCAATATGTGATAATCCATGATCCGCCATGTTGCTTCCCATCGTGTCCATCTCCGTGACTTCCACCGTGTCCCTTGTGATCATGCCCCGTGTGCGCCGCCTGGTTTTGCGCGGAGCCGGCACCATGGCGGTCGCCTTTTGCCGGTTCATGAGCGGCGCCTGCATGTGTGGCTTCGTTAACCATGAATAGAAGTCCCTCTCAGGATATATTGGAAGTGGCATCCGGCCCTGTGCAGCAGGTAATTCTGCTCTCCATGTTCGTTGATCTAAACTGTGCAGAGCGGAAGCTCAACCCCCTGCTCGCGCGCTGCCAGAAAACCAAGGGCTCTCTTATTCATCCCACGTGGATTCGCAGTTCCGCCTTCCGGGGGTTTGCCTTCGTTCCCAAACTCCGGTCTAAGAGGGCAATGCTTGCAAACTCTGCTTATTGCCCGTCGGGACCCGTTCGCGAGACGGCCCTTGGGGACCAGGTACCTCATCGACCGGTGCGTGCCAGAGGTTAGGCGGCGGAGCGTTCTTCGCTGGCGCGGGCTTTGGGCGCGAGGAATGCCTGGAGTTTCGTTTTCATCTCGCGTGGGGATTCTCCCTCGACCAGAGCGGCCAGGCCGCGGATCATCAACTCGCGCAACAACGACTCTTCCTTGTTGCGCGTCTCCAACTTCCCTGCCAGAGGCAGGTAGATGAGGTTGGCCACGAAGGCTCCGTAGAATGTCGTCACCATGGCGACGGCCATCCCCGCTCCGATCTTCGATGGGTCGTCCAGCTCATGAAGCATTTGAATGAGGCCGATCAAGGTACCCACCATGCCGAAGGCCGGCAGGGAGGCGCCCAACTGATCGAAGATCTTCTTGCCCGTGGTGTGGCGTTCCTGGATGTATTGCATCTCGATATTCAAGACCTCCTCGAGCTTCTCCTTGGGCGTGCCGTCGATCACCATTTCCAAGCCGCGCACCAAGAAGGGATCCTTGATATCCGCGATGCGCTTTTCCAGCGCCAGCAAGCCGTCGCGGCGGGCGAGCATGGCAAGTTCTGTCAGACGGCCGATCTCCTCCTTGGGGTCGGGAAGCTTGAAGAGAAAGCAATGCTTGACGACGCCGAACGCGCCCAGCGCTTTCTTCATCGGGAACATGATGAACACTGCAGCGGTCGAGCCGCCGAAGGCCACCATGGCGCCGGGGAGGTCGATGAAATCGGTGAGGCTGCCATGCATCATGATCGCGGCGCTGATGAAGCCGAAGCCCAGGATGAAACCCAGCAGCGTTCCAATATCCATAGCTACCCCTTAAACCTGATCGGCAGACTCCTCGGGCGGGAAGGCCGCGTTGCCCTGCGTCCCGCCGAACTCCTCCGGGCGCTCCGACACCCGTGAGATCCGGTTCGCGTCCGGGCAGCTCGCCTGGCCGCGCAGGACTGCGTTATGATCTGTCAACCTTGGTAGGCAATGGTGACCGGCTTGGTCGTTCAGCTCCGTGCCGCGGAAGTGCGTTGCACCCCGCCACCGAGCACGGCTAGCGCTATAAGCCAAACTACCTATAATGCCACCCTCCCGAAAAACCTAGCTCATCCGTTTTTTCCAGTCAACCGAATCATCGCAGTCTACCAATAACTCACTCCATGAAGAGCAGGGCGACGACGGTCGCGGCGCAGCACTTTTCATTTCGGAGTTGGAAGTTCCTGGGACAGATGAGCATGTCGGCGCGGGCAGGTCCTGCCGAGCTGCCGTCCGCAAGACATTGGCACGAGGCCGTCCGGTTGAGCGGATTTGCGCAACGGCGTTCTCTCTTAAATCGCGAAACCGTTACAGCCGATACAACCATCATGGACGTTCAAGCTTCCCAACTTCAGGTGCTGAGCAAGCTGCTGGACGTGGCGAACCTGAGGCATCGCGTTATTGCCCAGAACATAGCCAACGTCAACACCCCAGGCTATCACCGGCTGGGTGTCTCGTTTGAGGAAGCTTTTACCAAGAAGCTCGGTACCGCTCCCGCGCAGGAACTCAGCGCCATCGAACCTAAAGTGCTGGAGACAGGGGGCGGCGCGCCACGTGCGGACGGCAACGATGTCGACATGGATGCCGAGATGGGACGTTTGACCAAGAATGCACTTCTGCACAACATGTTCACGCAGATACTGGCCGGCAACGTCGCAACGATGCGCAGTGCCATTACGGGACGCTAGCAATTAGCAGGGCCAGGCACTTGCTAGCAGACCGATCCTTGCTACGGGGGAAGGCAGCATGAATTTCGATGACATGATGAATGCTGCCAACATCAGCGCCTCCGGCCTGTCGGCCGAGCGGCTGCGCATGGAAGTCGTCGCCAACAATATCGCCAATGCCAATTCCACGCGCACGCCGGGAGGCGGTCCCTTTCGGCGGCAGGATGTCGTTTTTGCGACCGTGCTCAATGACCACTTGCGGGGCGCCGGGGCCGGCCGGCTCAACCTGGGGGGCGTCCAGGCAGTGGACGTCGTCGACGATCCCTCGGAGTTCCATCGGGTGCACAACCCGGGCCATCCCGAAGCGGATGCCGACGGCTACGTGGCCATGCCCAACGTGCACCTGCCGGTCGAAATGGTCAATCTCATCACCGCCAGTCGCGCCTACGAAGCCAATGTGAAAGTGCTGCAGTTTTTCCGCCAGATGACGGAACAGGCGCTGACCATCGCACGTGCATGATGATGGCTGGCGCGGGAGGGGGGTGTCCTTATGACAATCGCACCAGTCGGGCCAACGACTACGGCTGCTGGGGTTGTCGGCATTCAGCCGGAGAAGGTAGCCCCGACCGGGGAGGTGCCGTTTACCAAGCTGGTCGACCAGTTGCTAAGTTATGCGGACAGCCGGCAAGTACGTGCCGATCAAGGGGTCATGGATTTGGCGGGAGGACGCACGGAGAATGTTCATAATGCCATGCTGGCCGTTGCCGAGGCGGATTTGAGTTTTCGGCTGGTCCTGGAGATCCGCAACCGTCTCACGGATGCTTATCAAGAAATCATGCGTATGCAGGTTTGAACGTGATCCGCATGGCTAGCCTGGCTGCGCGATCTCCACGCCGTGGGCTTGGAGCATGCGTGCCTCCTGGCCGCCGTGACTGACTTCATTGAATCGATACCCATGGACGCACTACGAAGGTTCGCCGCACAATGGAGACAGCTCTGGCTGGGCATGAGCCTGGCCCGGCGCCTTGGCCTGTCGGTCACGGCGGCGGTGTGCGTCGCGTTGATCGCCGGCGTCGGCTACTGGGCCTCCCAGCCGGACTGGCGCGTGCTTTATGCCAATCTGGCGCCGGAGGACGCCAGCGCCGTCACCAGCAAGCTCCAAGCCCAAAATGTCTCCTTCCGCCTGTCCGCGGGCGGCACCACCATCCTGGTACCCACCGACCAGGTCCAGCAACTTCGGCTCGATTTGGCCGTCGACGGCTTGCCCAGCAAAGGCGGCAAAGGCTTTGAGCTGTTCGACGATGCTCCCCTGGGCATGACCCCCTTCTTGCAACATGTCAATTACGGCAGGGCCTTGCAGACCGAACTGGCCAAATCGATCATGCGTCTCGACCCGATCGCGCAAGCCCGCGTTCATATCGTGCAGCCCGAGCCGACTCCCTTCCTGCGCGACCAAAAACCGCCCACGGCCAGTGTCGTGCTCTGGTTGAAGCCCGGAGCCGCCCTGAGCCACTCCATGGCCAACGGCATCATCTCGCTGGTGGCGCATAGCGTGGAGGGTCTGGCCCCCGATCAGATCACCCTGCTGGACAATACCGGCCGGCTCCTCTCCGAGCCGCGCGGCTCCGAGCAAAACACGGCCGCCACGTCGCAGTTGGAATATCAACGCGAGCTGGAGAAAGGTCTCGGCACCAAAGCGGAGGAGATGTTGGCGCGGCTGCTGGGTCCGGGCCGGGCCGTGGTGCGTGTCACGGCGGAAATCAATTTCAAACAACTCAAGGAGAAACGCGAAACCTACCGACCCGAGGAGCGCGTCATCCAGAAGGAAAAGGTAACCAATACCAAGAGCACCGGCTCTGCCAAGACTCCTTCCGGCGTTGCCGGGGTCGAAAGCCAGAAGGGCAAGCCGACGGCCGCTGCCGCCACGAGCCCGAACAACACCGAGGAGACGGTTGAGAATGAATACGTCGTGTCCAAGACGATCCAGGAAACGGAAGACCGGGTGGGCAGCGTCGAACGTCTCACGATCGCCGCGATGGTGAACCTGAGCAACACGGACGAAGCCGGGCAGGCCGCGCCGGCGATGACCATGAAAGATGCCGAGGAAATCATCAAACAGGCCGTGGGCTTCAAGGACAAACGCGACAGCATCAAGGTGAGCGACGTCAAGTTGACGGACACCTCGCCCCTGACAGGGGTCGATCCCGACCTGGTGCAGATCCAGCGCTGGCAAACCTATCTCCATTTGGTGCGCAATGCTTCGTTGGGCATCGCCTCTCTCGTTGCCCTGTTCCTGGGCTATGGGGTCTTGCGGCGTCTGCGTCCCTCGGAAGCGCCGGCTGTCGGCGCGGAGGCAGGCGAGTCTTTGCGCACACTCGAGAATCTCGGATCTCTGGTCCAACGCAATCCCGAGGTTACGGCACGCCTGCTGGCAACCTGGCTCGAGGAGCCTCGACAGCCCGCGCGCAAGGCAGCCGCCTGAGGGGCGCGCGCAGTTGCCTGAGGAAGAACGGCTCAAAGAAGAGCAGCGACACACATGGAAATCATGTCTCCTGAAGACAAGGCCGCGGTGCTCTTGAAGTGTCTGCCTCCGGAGAAGACGGAGGGCCTGTTGGCGCGTCTCGGCCCCGAGCACCGCGAGCGCTTGCGCGTGCACATGAACCACCTCGGTCAAGAGCCCCAATTGCAGAGAATCCTGGAGCAAGTGCTGCGCGATTTCGAAGCGCTGCTGCAGCAGCCGATCCAGAATCCGGCCGCGGCGCTCAAGGACTCCGTGGAACTATCGGTCAAGGCCCAGGCGCAAGAACCCCAACAACAAGCCGCTCCTGCCGTGCCGGCGGAAGTGTCCAAGCCCCCCGAAGCACCGAAAGCCCCGAGTCTAAACGATGCCGTGGGCATGCTGCATCTCCTGGAAGCTGCCCACCTGGCCGCGGCCCTGGAGGAGGAACAGCCGCGCACCGTCGCCTTGGTCCTCGACACCTTGGAGACCAACCAAGCAGGCGAAGTTCTCAAGCGCTTGCCCTCCGAATTGCGTCGCGAGGTTTCGCCACGCCTGGGACAGGGCACGACCGTGAGTCCCCGCTTGCTGCCGCGCATCGCCCAGGCCATCGTCCAGAAGTGCCAGGTGCTGCGCGAGAAACCCAAGCGGCAGACCGATGAAGCGAAGTTCAGGAAAATGGCAGACATGTTACGGCTCCTGGACCAGAAGGCGCGCACGGAAATGCTTACGGCCCTGGAGGGCAGCGACGTCGAGACCGCCAACCGGGTCCGCGAGTATCTCTATCGCTTCGAAGATATTCTGGTGATCGAAGACCGCTCGATTCAGAAGCTTCTGGCCGAGATCGACTCCAAGAGTCTGGCCACGGCGATCAAAGGCGCCTCGGAGCAAATCTCGGAAAAGATCCTGGCCAACCTCTCCAAACGCGCCCGCGAAACGCTGACGGAGGAAATGGAGTTCTTGGGGACTCTCCCAGCATCGCAGATCCAGCAAGCGCAAAAACTGGTGGCAGACGCGATCCAACACCTCGACGAGGCGGGCGAGCTGGTGATGAAGGAATAGGCCCCTGTGCTTTCTCTTGTGGGTATTGCGGTGAACAACGAAATTGCCATCGCGCTGCGGTTGGCCTTGCGCAGGGTTGTCCTTGTCGACCCGGAGGCCCCTCTGCCGCCCGTTGCCATGCCTGTGAAAAGCGCTGCCCCGGAGGCTGCCAGCGCCGAGCAACCAACGAAGCCTGCTGAAGATAAGCAACTCCAGCAGGAACGAGCCGCCATCCAGGCGGTGCTCGACAGTGTGACGGCCGCCCTGCAAGAGTTTCAACGCCGCGAGACGCAAAGACTGACAGAGATGCAACAGGTCGCGATCGAGCTGGCCGTGGCCATTGCGTCACGGCTGACGCACGCCAAGATTCAAGCTGGAGATTTCGGCATCGAGGGACTCGTGCGCGAAGTTCTCGAACAGGTCGACCGCCAACAGCCTGCGACTCTCTATCTCCATCCCCAAGACATGGCCTTGCTGGAACGGCGCGCAGAGGACGAACCAACGTTGTTTGCCACCGGCCAGGCCGTCCGTCTGACGGCCGATCCGGCGCTTGGTCGCGGAAACTGTCGAGCGGAGTGGGGAGACGTAAGCATCTTGTCAGCATGGCAACAGCAGCTCCCGGAAATCCAACAACACTTGCTGCGGGGAATCACGGATGCTCGGGCTGGACATCGCGCAACTCAGGCGTGACATACAGGATTGGGATCTCTGTCAGACCATGGGCAAGCTACGCGGCGTCCACGGACTGCTGCATTGCGCCATACCCGCGGCCGTCGGCGATCATTGCGAGATCCTCGGCCCCAAGCAGCACCGGTTGCCGGCCGAAGTCATCGGGTTTTCCGACGGCATTGCCAGCCTCGTTCCCTATGAACATGCGGAGCACCTGCGCCCGGGGATGCCGGTGGTCCGCGTGGGGCGCGGCCTCATGGTCCCGGTGGGCAAGGGATTACTGGGACGTGTCGTGGATGGCTTGGCTCGCCCCCTGGATGGTCGTGGGCCGCTGCTCACGGGCCAAAGGCGTGCCGTTCGCAGCGCGGCCCCTCCCGCCATGAACCGGGCACGCATCCAGGCCCGCTTTGTCACGGGGCAACGAGCCATCGATGGTTTGTTGACCCTGGGCCGCGGCCAACGTGTCGGCATCTTCGCGGGCAGCGGCGTGGGCAAATCCAGACTGCTGGGCGAGATTGCCAAGAACTCCGACGCCGACGTCAATGTCCTTGCCTTGATCGGTGAACGCGGCCGCGAAGTCCGCCCCTTTCTCGACGACTGTCTGGGACCCAAGGGCTTGGAACGCTCCATCGTCGTTTTGGCTACCAGCGACCAGACCCCGCTGATGCGCGTTCGTGCCGCCCAGGTAGCGATCACCATGGCTGAACATTTTCGCGAATCGGGAGCCAACGTCTTGCTCCTGCTCGACAGCTTGACCCGCTTGGCCATGGCGCAACGAGAGATGGGCCTGGCCCTTGGCGAACCGCCCAGCGCGCGCGGCTATACGCCTTCGGTTTTCCAATTGCTCGCCACCACCGCCGAACGCCTGGGGTACTCCACGCAAGGCAGCATCACCGGCATCATGACCGTTCTTGTCGACGGCGACGACCTGGACGAGCCTATCTCCGACGCGGTGCGTTCCCTGGTCGACGGCCACATCGTGCTGGATCGTAAGCTCGCCGAGCGTGGCCACTACCCGGCGATCAACATCGGCCGCAGCCTCAGCCGAATTGTGCACGATGTTGTGGACGCTGCGCAACAACTGGCCGCCCGAAAAGTGCGCGCCATCCTCGCCACCTACGCCGAAGTCGAAGACCTCATTCGCATCGGCGCGTACGCCAAGGGCACCAGTCCGCAAGTCGACAAGGCCCTCGAACTCATGCCCTTGGTGGATGGTTTCCTGAAGCAGGAACTGGAAGAGCACCCTGCTTACGAAGAGACTCGGGCCGCCCTGGAGCGCATTGCCGCTGCCTGGCCTTTTTAGTGGAAACGTGCGGAAAGACGGCACGAACTCGAAAGGTACCGGTTTGAAAGGGCTGCCGTGAAGAGGTTCGAATTTCGCTTGGATAAAGTCCTGAAATTGAAAGAGCAACGGCAGCGGCTCGCCGAGCTTCGGCAGCAGCAGGCGCAACTGGTTGTCGAAGGAATTCGTCTGGAAATCGCAACCATTCAGGGGGAACTAGCAGCGGCGGCAACCGCTCTCGAGACGCACATTGGACATGCGATCGCGGCCGGGCCATGGACCGCCCATTACGAACACTCCGCCCAGCTTGGAAATCTGTTGCGGGCGACGGAGCAAAGGCTTGGGCGAGCGTTGCAAGAGCTGCAAACGGCCTCGGCCTTGCGCACCAAAATCACGACCGAAGTGGAAGCGCTGCTGGCCTTGCGCCAGCAACAATGGCAAACGCACTGGCAAGGAGCGATGGCAGCAGAGCAAGATCTCTTGGAAGACCAGGCCATGCGCCGTTGGCACGCTGCACGAGCCGCCGACTCACGCTTGCGGCAGCCTGAGCGGGAGTGAACCATCCCATGAAGCAATTCTTGACGCTGATCGTGACCTCGGCACTGATGTTCGCCGGTTCGGCCTTCGTCTCCTGGAATATGGCGCGACCGAAGGCCACGCCAACAGAATCCGCAGAAGCGGAGCCTGCGCTGCCGGGGTCGGCTCGGGAGCGTGACCGCGAAGGGAAAACACCGCCGGCCCATTCGGCGACCGGGTCGCCGTCCTCTCTCGGCAATGCGCGGCCCGCCCATTCGTCCGGAACGGAGGAGGCGGTTCAGCTTGCCGCCAATCTGCGCGCGCGCCTCGCACAGGTAAGAGATCGAGAAGCACGACTCGACGCCAGGCAGAAACACCTGGACCTCATCTTTCAGGATATCCGTGCCGAGCGCGGAGCTATCGAGGACCTCCGAAAACAAATACTCGAAGAGTTGACAAAGGCGCCGCCGGTAGCACCTGTCGTGACGCCGGCCCCACCCAAGGCCGCGCCAACCTCGCCTCCTAACCGTGGCCGCGAGCAGAAATCCGACGAACTCCTTCCTGCTCCCAAGCGCCTCGGTAAGGAGGACGGCAAGAACGCGGCAACAACGGCGAAGGAGGAATTGGCCGGCAATGCCGCCGTGCTTCTGGAAAAACTGGCGAGCAGCGGCAAGATGGACGCTGCCGTCAAGCTGCTGGCTGGGCTTCCGCAAAAGCAAGCTGCCAAGGTGTTATCCGATCTCACCGATCCCGACCTGGCCAGCCGATTGCTTGAAAAGCTTAGAGAATCCAAGCCCGCGTCGCCCGCATCCTCCCGTAACCCAGTCGAGCCGTAAAGAAAGGTCGCGCAACTTTCGCTAAGAGTTTTCCTATCCTGCCCGTTCTTCCCTAACGGAATAACTGGAATACTCCTCAAGATCGATAGGCTCTTCATCCGATTCTTAACAAGTATCGCTAAGGATGCGCTGTGCGCGGAAGGAGAGCCGAGCGTGGGTCAGTTCCTGGATCTGCTTCAAGGAGATCCATCGAAAAAGCCGGCAGCCGTGCCAGCAGCCGCCAAGAGAGGGCTCCCGGGCCGTTCCCTGCTGCTCACTCTCGGCATGATCGCCGTGACGGCTGGGGTCGTGCTCCCCAACGTCATGACGGGCAAGCATCTGCTCCCTGAGCCGGCACCCTTGGTTGAACCGGCAGCAAATGCGGAGACGGAGTACCCGCCGCCCGCGCAACTCGAAGCCGCGAGTTCCGCAGGGTTGCTCCTGCGCCTGGTCCTGGGGACCGTCCTGGTCATGGGACTGTCGGGCGGGGTCCTCTGGACGGCGAAACGCTGGTTGGCGAGCGGGCCTTCCGGGAAGAAAAGCGGCCATCTGCTTCAGCTCCTGGAAACCCTGCCGCTCAATTACCGCTGCTCGGTCCACCTGCTTCAGGTCGGCGGCCACCAGGTGCTGGCGGCGGTGGACGGTTCCGGGATCAAGACGCTGCTGACCCTTCCCGAGCCTTTCGAACATGCTCTGCGCGGTGAACAGACGCGCGACCTCGCGCTCCTGGATCCCGCAGATGAAGTCATCGTGCCGATCTCCAAGCACCTGGGGCGCTAAGCGGCCTGGGTGCACGCGCAGAAGATCTCAAGGAGGCCAGCCATGACCGACACCGTCGATATCGCGCAACGACTTGCCGAATCCGGCACGTTCCAGAACCTGTCCTCGCCTCTGCAGACGGCTCTGTTCCTGGGCGCGCTCGCCTTGCTGCCGGCGGCACTGGTGTCCCTGACTTCCTTCACACGCATTGCCATCGTTTTATCCTTCGTGCGCAGGGCCGTGACCAGTCAAGAAATACCGCCGAATTCCGTCATCACGGGCTTGGCTCTCTGTCTGACCCTCTTCGTGATGGGGCCTGTCTGGGAAGACATCAGCAATCAGGCGCTCACTCCCTACATGGACAAGAAGATCACCGGTGTCGAGGCGTTACGCATCGGCAGCGTGCCCCTGCAGAAGTTCATGCTCCGCCAGACACGCCGACAAGACCTGGCGCTCTTTATCCACATGGCAGGTTTGAAGGATCTGAAAGAACCGCGCGATACGCCGATGCGCGTTCTCATCCCTGCCTTCGTGATCAGTGAACTCAAGACCGCCTTCACCATGGGCTTTCTGATTTACATGCCCTTCCTGCTCGTGGATCTGGTCATCTCCAGCATCCTGACCGCCATGGGCATGGTCATGATGCCGCCCGTCATCATCTCCGCCCCGTTCAAGATCCTCTTGTTTGTTCTGGCCGATGGCTGGCACCTGGTGACCAGGGCCTTGAGCCTCAGTTTCGGTTAGAAGGAAGCAGCAGCGTGTCCATTCCCCAGGTCCTGGAACTGAGCCGCGACCTCCTGTACACGGCGTTGTTGCTGGCCCTGCCGGCGTTGGCGGTGAGTTTGACAGTCGGGCTGTGCGTGAGCGTCTTCCAGGCCGTGACCAGCATTCAGGAACAGACGCTGAGCTATGTGCCACGCATCCTGGCCGTGAGCGCCATCATTCTGATCACGCTCACCTGGTCCCTGCAGACTGCCATCCACTTCACGGTCCGCATGCTCTGGCACGCGGCGGAGGTCACCCGGTGATTGCAGCATGGGTCGTGTCGTTCAGCATGGTTCTCGCCCGAGTCGGCACGCTGGTGAGCGTGCTGCCGCTGTTTGGCGGGAATTATGTGCCCAGGACCGTGCGCGTCGGGCTGATAGTGGCCTTGAGCATTCTCTGGTTTGATTTCTCTCTGGCACCGAGCCACCAACTCCTGGGTACAGCTTCCGAAATGACCTGGCTGAAGTATGGCCTGTTGCTGGGGCGTGAGGCGGTCATTGGTGCGGTGCTCGGCTATGCACTGAATCTCTTCCTGGTGCCGGCGCAGATCGCCGGCGAATTCCTCACGCAGGAGATGGGACTGTCGCTGGGTAGCATTATCGATCCGACTGCACGCAATCCGACGGGGGCCTTGACCGAGATCTTTCAGTATCTTGGCATTCTGGTTTTCTTCGCGGTCGATGCCCATCACGGCCTTCTCGCGATCCTCCATGCCAGCTTTCAGCGATTGCCGATCGGCGGCGGCGGCACGATGCCTTCCGTCAACAACCTGGTAAGCGGCGCTGCTCTCACGGAGGAGTGGGGCTTGGTCCTGGCGGCACCCATAGGAATGTGCCTGTTTTTGACGACGGTCGTGCTGGCCCTGATGGCCCGTGCCTCCCCTCACATGAACATTTTCTCGGTCGGTTTTGCATTGCGTATCGGATGCGGATTGGTGGCAGCGCTGTTTCTATTGCCCGATGCAATCGTGGCGCTGGTTCAGGTATACCATCGCTGCGAAGACTTGCTACTCAGGTCGATGTGACTTATGGCGGATGAATTCGACCAGTCTAAAACAGAAGCTCCCACGCAGCGACGCCGCGAAGAATCTCGCGAGCAGGGTCAGGTCGCATTCAGTTCCGAATTGACAGCCGGGCTGCTGCTCATCACGGGCCTGCTGGCGCTCTGGCTCGGTGCGGAAACCCTGATCAAGGGATTGCTGACGAGCCTGCGCATAGCGATTCTCATTCTCGCCGCGCCTGGGGAGTTCAGCCTGGAGCGCGCGCAAGATTTCATGATGGCGATGTTGCGGCGCGGGGGCGAGGCACTTGGCTTCTTCTGGGGTTTGATGTTCCTGGTTGCCCTGGCCGTGGGCAGCGCGCAGGTCGGCTTCCACGTATTCCCCGAACTCATCGGCCCGCATTGGGAAAAGCTGTCGCCGGCGCGGGGATGGAGTCGGATCTTTTCTCCCGCGGGAATGATGCGTGGCCTGATGGCCTTTCTGAAGATCGCCGTCGTGGGGCTGCTGGCCTACTGGGTCCTTCGCGGGCGTGGTGCGCACATCGTGAGCCTGAATGGGAGTCCTTTGTCAGCCGTGGCCGTGCAAGGATGGAATATCGCAATCCGCCTTGCGCTGGTCTGTGCCTTCGGGCTTTTGCTGATCGGCGTGGCAGACTACGGGTTTCAACGCTGGCGTCACGAGCAGTCCCTGCGCATGTCAAGGCAAGAGTTAAAAGAAGAGATGAAACGCGAGGAAGGCGACCCGCAGATGCGTGCGCGCATCCGCAAGATGCAGCGTGAGATGAACAAGAAAAGGATGTTGCGCGACGTGCCCCGCTCCACGGTCGTGATCACCAACCCGACACACTTGGCCGTCGCCCTGCGCTACGACCGAGGCATGATGGCTGCACCACGAGTGGTCGCAAAAGGAGCAGGATTTGTCGCGCTGCGCATCGTAGACCTGGCTCGGCGGCACGCGGTGCCGGTCGTCGAGCGCAAACCGGTCGCCCAGGCGATCTTCAAAGCCGTCAACGTCGGCCAAGAAATCCCTGCGGCACTCTATCAGGCCGTCGCGGAGGTGCTGGCTTACATCTATCGCCTGCGGCAGATGGTGTAACGGTCCCAGTGACGCGGACCGTCGATGATGCCGTTGCGTAAAACTCCACCTTGAATGTGAAGGAGGCTCGCCCAGTGGCGTGCAAGCCGGCGACCAGGAGCGTGTAATAGTATGGCAACTTCCGTGAATCCAGCAGCAACTTCAAGTCTGTCGGTTACGCAGCGCAGCGAGATGGTCCTCTCCATCGCGCTCATGGGCGTGCTTGCGGTTCTGCTCGTCCCCTTGCCGCCACTCTTGCTCGACCTTCTGCTGGCCTTCAATCTCAGCATCACCATGCTGCTTCTGCTCGTCACCTTGAGCGCCACCCAGCCTCTGGATTTTTCCGTCTTTCCCTCCGTGTTGCTGCTCATGACCCTGTTCCGCCTTGCGCTCAACGTAGCCACCACGCGGTTGATTTTGCTCAAGGGCAGTGCCGGCATGATCGTGGCTACCTTTGGAAATTTTGTCGTCGGCGGCAACCTGGTCGTCGGCCTCGTAATCTTCCTGATCCTGATCATTATCCAATTCGTCGTCATCACTCGTGGTGCCGGTCGCGTGTCGGAAGTTGCCGCGCGCTTCACCCTTGACGCGATGCCCGGCAAACAGGTCGGTATCGATGCTGAACTTAACGCCGGCACGATTGACGAGACCGAGGCGAGACGCCGCCGCCAGCACCTGATGCGCGAGGCTGAATTCTACGGTGCGATGGACGGTGCCAGCCGCTTCGTGCGCGGCGACGCCATCGCCGGCCTGATCATCACGGCTGTCAATTTGATTGGCGGGGTGATCATCGGCCTGGTCCGCGGCAATACCATCCAGCAGGCAATCCACACCTTCTCGATCCTCACCGTCGGCGATGGTCTCGTTTCCCAGATTCCTGCTCTGGTCGTGGCTACCGCATCCGGCATCTTGGTCACGAAGGCCACATCCCAGACAAGCCTGGGCCAGGAAATCGGATTGCAGTTCGCAAACAAACCGCGGCCGCTCGCCATCGGAGCCCTGATCCTTCTCGGCCTGGCCGTTACTCCGGGCTTGCCAATGCTGCCGTTCCTGTTGCTGTCAGGCGGATTGTGGTTGGCCTCACGCAGGCTGCAACCCAAGAAATCGCAAGAAGCCAGGGATAAAGAAGCCGCTGCGGCTCCGAAGGCAGCTCCTGAAGTTCCCCTGGAGGAATTCCTTCAAACCGATCGCGCCTGCATAGAGATCGGTGCAAGACTCATTCCTCTCGTGGACCCCAAGCGTGGCAGCGGGTTGCTGCAACGCATAGGCGGCCTACGCCGAGACCTGGCAAAGAAGAGCGGTCTATGGGTGCCGCCCGTGCGCGTTCGAGACAACATCCAACTCGATCCCGACGCCTATCGAATTCTCGTCTGCGGCCGCGAAGTCGCGCGCGGCCACATTCGGCCCGACTGCTGGCTTGCCATCGACCCAGGCGGCGTGCGCGTGCCGCTTCAGGGCGAGGTCGCGAAAGACCCCGTATTCGGGCTGCCGGCGCGCTGGATCGTCGAGAACGATCGCCAGCGTGCCGAACTTGCCGGCTACACGGTCGTCGATGCGCCGAGCATAGTCATCACTCACCTTGGTGAAATCGTACGGCGCCATTCTCACGAGCTTCTCAGCAGGGAAGACCTCAGAGCGCTGATCGACAAGGTAAAGGAAACCGCGCCGACTGTCGTCGATGAATTGATCCCAAACGTCATGACCATGGGAGTGCTCCACCACGTACTCTCGCTGTTACTCGAGGAACGCGTTCCCATATCGAACATGACGCGCATTCTTGAAAGTCTGGCCAACCATGCGCCCACGATCAAGGATCCGGTAGACCTGACCGAGCGCGTGCGCGGAGACCTTGGCCGAACCATCTGCGATCGCTTTCGCGATCCTCAGGGACGACTGCACGCGGTGGTGATCGATCCACGCCTCGAGGTCGAGCTGCGGCGGGCGATGCATGACAAGAACCTCGTTCTCGAGCCCGCCCGTCTGGAAAGCCTAATTGTGCGTTTGACCAACGAATGGCGCAAGGCGACGGCGCGCAACCAGGAAGTGGCCCTGTTGACGGACAACACGATCCGACGAGCGTTGCGGCGCACCCTGAGCCGCTCGCTCCCGGAACTTGCCGTGATCGCTTACCAGGAGGTGCCCAGCGATCTCCAGCTAGAACCGGTGGCAATGTTGAAGCTGGAAGACCTGGGAACGCGCGCCGAAAACAGTTCCTTGGACCTGGGCGGTGGCCAGACGCCAAACCGGCAAGGCGTGGCTGCGACGGGTAGCGTTCAGGCGTCGGGTAGTCGGGATTCGGGGGGACGTGAGCGGCCTGGGGGTAAGGCGCTGGCGGCCGCCTGAGAGCGTTGGTCGATGATACATGAAGCGCAGCCAAGGGACGACGCATGCAACAGGCTCGGCGCGCCGGAGAGAGCAAACGACCGTGGGGCAAGATCGTGGCCGTGCTGGCCGCTTGCCTGGTCACGCTGATTGGTGTCGCCGGCAATCTGGCCCCCGAGACGATTTTCGTAAGGGCGTCCTGCGCTGCCATGCTCCTGGGCAGCGCGGCCGGCGTCGCGAGTTACCTGGTGGAGCGGTTCCTTCATTCACGGTGAATCCCGTGGAAAACGCTGTGCAGACATACAATCAGGTCGCCGCCAAAAGCCAGCGTGATGCGTTGATCCTCGATCACTTGACTCTGGTGCGTCACGTGCTGGGCAAAATGATAGGCCAATTTCCCGCGGACGCCGACGTGGAGAACCTGGAAGCGGCGGGCGTGCTGGGACTTGTCGAGGCGGCCACCCATTTTGACGCGGAGCGGGGCGTTCAGTTCAAAACCTATGCTTACCCGCGCATCCACGGCGCCATTATCGATGAGCTGCGCCGGAATTGCCCTCTGCCGCAGCAAGTGCTCGAACGCGTGGCGCTGGTGCGCCATGCCTACAGCACCCTGGCGCCGCCGGTGAGCGTCGAGGCATTGGCCGCCGCCACGGGTTTGACGGTGGATGAGGTGAGCGACGCGCTGGCGGCTTTTCGCATGGCGCGGACCATCTCCTGGGATGGTTGCGAGCGCGCCGTCGGCACGCGTCTGGACGATCACCAGCCCCAGCCCGATGCCGCGGCCGAACGGGCGGAGGAGGCGCGGGTGCTGGCCCAGGCGATCACGCAATTGCCGGAGCGCGAGCGGTTGACCGTGACGCTTTATTATTCGGAGGACCTGCGGCTCAAGGAAATCGGCGCCGTGCTCGGTCTCTCCGAGTCGTGGGTTTCCAGGATAGTCAATACCGCGTTGTTTCATTTAGGCGAAGCCATGCGTGCGCGGGGCTTTTGACCTGTGCCGGCCCAACGCACGCGCGGCCAGCCAGTCTCGACGAAGAGGATCGGGCCATGGACATCAGTGACCGGAGCCAGGGGGAGCATGCCATTCGCGGAGTCGTTCCTGGAGCTTGCGTGCGCGTGCCGGCCGAGCCCACGCGTGTGGCCGTTCCGGGTCACGGCCACGTCGACGAGCCGCGCGTCGAGCTGATTACCCAGGGAGATATCGTTCAGGCGATTGATCTCACCTGCATCTGCGGGCACAAGATCCGGCTTCGTTGCATTTACTCCTAGCGCTTTCAGGAGGACTCCGATGCCCAGGCCGCAAGGATACTTGTTTGGGGGCTGCCTGCTCGCGCCGCTGATATTCATGGCCTGTGGCTGCACGACGTTGTCCACGGGCTGGTGGGGGTCTTCTCCACCGGCGGCGCCGCCGCCTGCGCCGCCCAGTGCTGCAGCCGTTCCGGAGGCCGCTTTGGGCCGGAACAAGCCGACCGTCACGGGCAGTCAACTCAATTTGAAGCCGGACGAGTCGGCGGCTCAGCGCGCGCTGGAGCTGACCAAAAAGCTCGAGGCAGCGGAGGAAGAGCGAAAGTCGCTGACGATGCGTGTCCAGCAACTGGAGAATTCGCTGGAGGAGAAGGATAAGGCACTGGCTCAAGCTTCCAAGGAAATGCAGGCTGCCGGCGAGGAGATTGCTCATGCCCGCGAAGAGCTGCAGCGTTGGAAACAGCAAACGGTGGCTTTTCGGGACAAGCTTGGCGGCGCGGAAAAAGAGAACCTCGCCACCCTGCAATCGATCGTCTCCTGTCTCGAGCAGGTCCTGGAACACGATAAGGCGGCGGAACCCAAACGCCCTGAGAAGGAGGCGGAGCCGCCTGAAGTTCCGGCGCCGCCCCCTGCAGCTTCGGCTCCGGCTGTGGCTCCCAAGTGAGACGTGCACATCCATGAGAACTTGTCTACGCGTTCTGGCTTTGGTGCTGATGCTCGGTGCGGGGTGCGCTCTTCTTAAGCCGCCGCCGCCTTCTCCGCCGCCGTTCGGTGCTTATCACGCCGCGCATTTTGATCTGCATGCCGTCGCCCGCGTCCTGCTGCTGCCGTTGGCGAACGAGAGCCCCTTTCCCTATGTGGCGGACGAAATG